>OMGJ01001148.1_pt1 | contig 12591 bp, 10 predicted proteins | sample 1645811 | NCBI WGS metagenome assembly OMGJ01 (sample SAMN05578589, study PRJEB25193) | human gut metagenome | biome: Human Microbiome; feature: human-associated habitat; material: feces | host: Homo sapiens | place: USA:Birmingham | reverse complement strand
ATATAAGATAGTGATTAGCTTCTGCTTGTTGTTCCCGGCGTACCTGTTCGCAGGCGATATGCAACAAATCATCCGCGGTTAAGATTCCGTTTTTTTCTTCCCAATAGTCGCGGCCAAATTCAGCGACATACACCGTATCAAGCCCATCCGCCAGCGCTTTTGAAAGCGTGCTTTTACCGGTAGATTCGCCACCAAGCAGACAGATACGGCGAACGAAACTGTAATAAACATCATTCGCCAACATGTAGCGATAGCGGTGAACATCGGAACGAATAAGCGTTCCCGAAGGCGCTTCATCGCCAACTGGGCGCGCCATTCGAACGTGTTCAACGGGTTGGGCAAAACGCCGCGCCAGCACGTTAGCAAAGCCATCGCCATAGTCTTCTGCAGTAAATACAGCATGTGGACGACAGCGTAATATCTGCAGGCACAGCGTCGCCACATAATGACGGTGGATGTCGGCATCGGCATCGTTATGCGGTATGGCAGGTAAGTTATAACGCGCAACAAGCTCTGGCGTCAGTACCAAAATCGTCGCTTGCGGGAAGCGCACTTGCAGCCACGTCAGGCGCTTTTCAGGTTCACAGTCAGGCATTTCCGGCACGGAATAACTGATGATGAACAGTTCTTCACATTGCGCCAGTGCGGTATTGATCAACTTTTCATGACCACAATGCAAAGGCGCGAATTTACCAACCACCAGGCCCGTTGCAAAAGGCTTCATGATGTTTGCAACTCTTTGCGCCATTGATACAAACCATGCCAGGCGTTAATCCAGAACAGGAAATATAAGCCAGCGGTCAGGTTTAAACCGCGCGTCATATACAGTGGCACTGCCAGGGTATTCACCGCTAACCAGACGAACCAGTTTTCGATACGTCTTCCCATCAACATGAATTGTGCCAGAACGCTAAAGGTCAAAATCAACGAATCCAGCCAGGGTGCCCAGGCATTGGTAAAGGTGTGGAGTAAAAAGCCGTAACCGCCTGCCACGACGACAGCACAGAGCAACAAAAGGAAAAAGTGACTGGCTTGCGTTCGGCGCACCGGCAAGATGTCGCCACCCTGACCTTTCAGCCAGTGGATCCAGCCAGTGATGCTGGTCGCGATGAAGAATAACTGGAGCGTAACGTCGGCATAGAGTTGCACGGACCAAAAAACCCAGCCGTACAATATGCTGCCAATTATGCCGATCCACCATGTATGCACATTGTTTCTGGCAGCCAGCCAGACGGAAACCGCGTATGCCAGACACGCGGCGATTTCTGAATAAGACATTGTCCCTCCCTGGAGACGAATATTAATCCACGTATTTCATCGCGACTCTTGAAGTCAGGCGCGTAATAAGTTCGTAAGCGCTTACTTTCGTCATTTCAGCGATACGTTCTACGGGCAAACCTTCGCCCCATAAAATGACCGGGTCCCCGGCTTTGTCCTGCGCCTGTGGACCTAAGTCTACGCAGATCATATCCATCGCGACTCGCCCGACAATCGGCACTTCGCGACCGTTCACCAGCACTGGCGTACCGGACGGCGCGGCGCGCGGATAACCATCGCCATAGCCCATCGCGACTACGCCAAGACGAGTATCACGTTCGCTTACCCAGGTTCCACCATAACCGACAGGCTCTCCGGCTTTATGCTCACGCACGGCAATCAGGCTGGAGGTTAAAGACATGACTGGCTGACAGCCAAAATCAGCCCCTGTCGTGCCATCTTCCAGCGGCGAGACACCGTAAAGAATGATCCCCGGACGCGCCCAGTCAAAATGCGACTGCGGCCATAACAAAATGCCGCCTGATGCCGCAATTGAGCGTTGCCCCGGTTTACCTTCACAAAAGGTGTTGAAGATATCGAGCTGCTTTTCAGTCGCGCCGCTTTGCGGTTCATCGGCACGGGCGAAGTGACTAACAATGTTCACCGGCTGGCGGACATTTTTACACTGGCTCAGACGCTGATAAAACGCCTCGGCCTGTTCCGGCAATACGCCCAAACGGTGCATTCCGGTATCGAGCTTCATCCAGACGGTGACAGGCTCTTTAAGTTCAGCGTTTTCGAGGGCGACAAGCTGCTCTTCATTGTGGACTGCGGTATGCAGATGTTCAGCGGAGATCGTCGGCAAATCGTCTGCTTCAAAAAAACCTTCCAGTAACAAAATAGGTCGCGTGATACCCCCCGCCCGCAGCCGTAGGGCTTCTTCGAGACGGGCAACGCCAAAGGCGTCAGCATCGGGGAGCGTTCGCGCGGTCTCAATCAGACCGTGACCGTAGGCGTTCGCTTTCACCACCGCAACCAGTTTACTGGCGGGGGCCAGTTCACGCAGACGTTGCAGGTTGTGTCGCAGAGCGCGGCGGTTAATCAAAACAGTTGCCGCTTGCATTTGTATTCCTTTTTTTCAGGTTCTGCCCACCAGTGCAAAACCTCGCTAAACAGATATGACCGGAGTATGCTATTCCACATCCAGGGATGGGTTTATAAACGGCAAGATGATATCGGATTTTCAGCCATGACAAAGATAAAATTTGTTTTCTTTTTTCTGCTAATCGCAGGTATAACGCCTGCCGCGACGGGGGCTTGCCCGGTGCAGACACCTGACGGTGTCGCAGATAAGTTTTATTCAACCTATGTTTTTTCTGATACCGGCTTTAAGAGTGAAAAAGACCAGCTGGCATTTTTTCAGAATTACCTCACCCCCTCGCTTTATCAACTTATTGTTGGCGCGTATGACAGAAATAAACGCGACTACGCCATTGATCCCACGGCCAAACCTACTTTTGGTGACGGGATTATTTTCACGTCTTATCCTTCGGATAGTTACTATGAGAAATTTGATGGCGTGACGCTACCGTCATCGTTTAAACCTGGTGATAACAACGTCACTGTCACCCTCCATTTTCATTTTAGCGTTGATGATAAAAAGGCCTGGCAGGACGAAGCGCTAATGGCGCGTTCCGCTGATGATGGCTGTTGGCAGATCGACAATATCATATTCCACGAAGACGAAGATAACTCGGTTCTGAGCCTTAAAGAGTGGCTAAAAAAAGGGATTGAAAGCCCGGCAGAATAATTTTGGGACCAGTGTTTAGCTGGCCCCAAAGTGATTATTCGTCGTCGTACTGCGGCCCCGCATAGTTGTCGAAGCGCGACCATTGACCGTTAAAGGTCAGGCGTACCGTCCCGATTGGGCCGTTACGTTGTTTACCGATAATAATTTCCGCGATGCCTTTTAAATCACTGTTTTCGTGATACACCTCATCACGATAGATAAACATGATCAAGTCCGCATCCTGCTCGATAGAGCCAGATTCACGCAGGTCGGAGTTGACCGGGCGTTTGTCGGCACGTTGTTCCAGAGAACGGTTCAACTGGGACAGCGCCACCACCGGCACGTTCAGTTCTTTCGCCAGTGCTTTCAGCGAGCGGGAGATTTCTGCAATTTCCAGCGTACGGTTATCGGAAAGCGCCGGTACGCGCATCAGTTGCAGGTAGTCGATCATGATAAGCCCGATGCCGCCGTGTTCACGGGCAATACGGCGTGCGCGGGAACGCACCTCCGTTGGCGTCAAGCCGGAGGAATCATCGATATAGATATTGCGTTTTTCGAGCAAAATACCCATGGTGCCGGAAATGCGTGCCCAGTCTTCATCATCGAGCTGCCCGGTACGGATTTTAGTCTGGTCAACGCGCGACAGCGACGCCAGAGAACGCATCATAATCTGTTCTGATGGCATCTCCAGCGAAAAGATAAGCACCGGTTTATCCTGCAACATCGCTGCGTTTTCGACGAGATTCATCGCAAATGTTGTTTTACCCATCGACGGACGCGCGGCGACGATGATCAAATCCGACGGCTGCAAGCCAGCGGTTTTTTTGTTGAGATCGTCATAACCGGTATTTACCCCGGTAACGCCATCGTGTGGCTGCTGAAACAACTGCTCAATACGCGCCACGGTTGCGTCGAGCACATCGGCGATGTTCTTCGGCCCTTCGTCTTTGTTTGCACGACTTTCGGCAATTTTAAAGACGCGGGATTCAGCAAGGTCGAGCAGATCTTCACTGGTACGCCCTTGTGGATCAAAACCAGCTTCGGCAATCTCGTTAGCAACGGAGATCATCTCACGAACAACGGCACGTTCGCGCACGATATCCGCATATGCACTGATGTTCGCCGCACTTGGCGTATTTTTTGACAGCTCTGCCAGATAAGCAAAACCACCGACGCTATCGAGTTGCCCCTGGCGTTCCAGCGATTCCGCAAGGGTAATCAGATCGATAGGACTACCGCTTTCCTGCAAACGCGCCATTTCAGTAAAGATATGACGGTGTGGGCGGGTGTAAAAATCGTCTGCCACCACACGCTCGGCTACATCATCCCAGCGTTCGTTATCCAGCATTAAACCGCCCAACACCGACTGCTCCGCTTCGATCGAGTGCGGAGGCACTTTTAGCCCGGCAACTTGTGGATCGCGTTCGCGGTTATCAGTCTGTTGTTTGTTGAAAGGTCTATTGCCTGCCATAACGAATGGTGTTACCTGCTGTTGAATGGGGGACAAGAGAGTATAGCGAGAAACAGTTTCTCGCTACAGCATTTAACGCCCCCGCTTTCCGGTGGAAGCGCGAATTTGCAGGGTCGGGCGATAGATGTAATGGCTGAGCGGTGCGTCTGGTTGCGCAATACGCCGTAAAATTTGCTGCGCCGCCTGTTTCCCCAGAGCCAATGGTTCTACCGCAATTGTGGTTAACGGCGGGTTACTGTAAGCACAAGCCGCCACGCCATCATTACCAATCAACGAAATATCTTCCCCGGCAAATAATCCTCTTTCGCCTAGTGCCGACTCCGCGCCAAAAGCCATTAAATCGTTATAACAAATCACCGCTGTGGGTGGCGAAGGCATATCCAACAGCTGTTGCATCAACTGGTAGCCGTTGGCCTGAGTCGGTTCAGCACGCAGCGAAAAAGCATCAGTACTCCACGGCTGTAAACCATGGTGATTCATCGCCTCAAGGTATCCCTGATAACGCATATGGTGCGTAAGACCACCAATAAACACGATATCTCTGTGCCCTTGTTGAATGAGATATTCCGTCGCTTCCCGTACACCTGCGTGGCTGTCCACGCCAACGTAATCGACGGGCAATTGTTGCCAATCCAGAGGACGCATCGTGATTAATAAGGGTGTGGAACTGTTGGCATAACGCTGTAAATCGGCTTCTGAGGTACTGTTCACTGGACAGAGGACAATGCCCGCGACGTGGTGTTCCAGCAAGGTATCAAGCACCTGTTTTTGCCGGTCACTACGCTGGGAGGTATTGGACATCACGGTGATAAAACCGTGCTCCGCCAGCGTCATCTCAAGACCCATAGTAAATTCAGCGAAGAAAGGATTTATCAAATCGTCAATGACTACGCCGATAGTTAGCGATTTTTGCGAACGCAGATTGGCAGCAAAACGGTTATAGACATAGCCTAATTGTTCAATGGCTTGCTGGACTTTTTGTTGAGTCTCTTTTTTGATAAGTGAACTGTCGTTGAGAACCAGCGATACGGTCGATTTCGAAACGCCAGCCGCACGCGCAACATCGGTTAATGTTACCCGCTTTCTTCCTGTATCCGACTTCGCCATGCCTGCTCCAACCCCCCATAAGATCAAGGCAATTACTTTATCATAATCTCCTTTTACTCATGCGATCCGTTAACGCAAGGGATCGCAGGAGATCGTCGTTTCGATCACAGATTCGCACTTCCCTTGTTGTGTTTTTTACACCCTAATCGTACAAATTACGCATAAATTAGATCGTTCCAATTAATTTATGAAAATTATCATATTGTTTTAAATGCATATTTTTAATTATTTTTATATCGAAACAAGGAAATTATTATGTGCTCTGTACGCACGATCACTGCACCGGAAGCTGCAGATTTGATTGTTGATGGCGCAGTTGTCACCGTCTCCTCCTCCAGTGGAATGGGGTGTCCGGATGCGGTGCTGGCAGCAATAGGTGAACGCTTTCAACGTGCCGGACATCCGCAAAACATCACCTCCATCCACCCTATCGCCGCTGGTGATATGTATGGCGTAAAAGGCATCGATCATCTGGCGCAACCGGGCTTACTGGCAAAAGTGATCGCTGGCTCCTACCCCTCCGGTCCATCATCAATGGCACCTCCGTTAATCTGGCAAATGATCAATGACAACGCGATCCCCGCCTGGAATCTGCCTTCCGGGATCTTATTTGATATGCACCGGGAAGCGGCGGCTCATCGTCCTGGCGTGCTGACACAAACAGGCATGGATACCTATGTGGATCCCCTGTTGCAGGGCGGTGCAATGAATGAAAAAGCGGCGCAACAATCTCTGGTTGAACGTGTTCGATTTGCTAACGACGACTGGCTGTTTTTCCCCAGTATCGTGCCGCAGGTGGCGATCATTCGCGCTACCACTGCCGATGAACGCGGCAACCTGACTTATGAACATGAAGGGGCTTATCTGGGGCCACTGGAACAGGCTACTGCCGTTCGCAATAATGGTGGCATCATAATTGCGCAAGTAAAACGACAGGTTGCCGCCGGAAGTCTGAAACCAAAAGAGGTGCGTATTCCGGGTGTACTGGTGGATTACATCGTGATTGCGCCGGAACAAACACAAACGACACAAACGCAATATGAACCTGCCATTTCCGGCGAAATCAGTCGTCCGCTATCAGCCTTTCGTTATATGGAACATGGCCCGGCGCGAGTTATTGCCCAGCGAGTCGCGCAAGAACTACAAAGTGGAGATGCGGTAAATATTGGCTTTGGTATTTCTGCCAACGTACCACGCATTCTACTGGAACAAGGTCGCCACGGTGACGTCACCTGGCTGCTGGAACAGGGCGCGATTGGCGGAGTTCCACTGCTGGAATTTCAGTTCGGTTGTGCCTCTAATGCAGAAGCATTTTTGCCCTCTCCCCAGCAGTTCACCTATTTCCAGGGCGGTGGCTTTGATCTCACTCTGATGTCGTTTTTACAAATCGGCGCAGATGGCTCAGTGAACGTCTCACATCTCCCCGCTCGTCCACATGTCACTGCCGGATGCGGTGGATTTATTGATATCACCTCACATGCGAAGCGCATTATTTTCTCTGGCTTTTTCAATGCCGGTGCCCAACTGCAACTGGAAGAAGGTCAGCTGCGTATCATTAAAGAAGGCAAAGCCAAAAAACTGGTACAGGACGTCGCCCACGTGACGTTCTCCGGCAAACGCGCAATAAGACTCGGGCAACAAGTGCAGTACATCACTGAACGCTGCGTGCTGGAATTAACCCCAGACGGACTACTGGTCACGGAAATTGCCCCAGGTATTGATCCTGAACGCGACATTCTCGCCCAAAGCGATGCCCCACTCCGTCTGGCAGACGATCTCAAACTAATGAATCCCCACTATTTTCAACAAGGACGTCACCATGAATAACGGCACCATTGACCTCCAGCGCAACGGTTTCATTGCCACTTTGGTGATTAATCGCCCGGCGAAACTCAACGCATTAACCCCAGAGATGCTCGAACAACTGCTGGCGCATTGCCACACGTTGGAAACTGATTCGGAGATCCGCGTAGTACTGCTGACCAGTGCCAGTGAAAAAGCGTTTTGTGTCGGCGCGGATATTCATCGCTGGACCTCTCTTTCTGCACTCGATATGTGGCGCAACTGGATCCGCCGCGGTCATCAGGCATTTGATGCTCTGGCACAACTGCCACAGCCCGTAATCGCCCTGTTGCACGGCCTGGCTTATGGCGGTGGTCTGGAACTGGCTGCTACCGCCGATATCCGTATTTGTAGCGCCGAAGCACAAATGGCACTACCAGAAACCGGGCTGGCGACAGTGCCTGGCTGGTCAGGAACGCAGCGGCTGACGGCACTGCTTGGGCGCTCACTGGTGAAAGAACTGGTATTTACCGGTGAACCACTGGATGCACAGCGGGCACTGTCCTGCGGGCTGGTGAATCGCGTTGTCGCCAGGGAGACGTTACACGACGCCGGACTGCAACTGGCACAACGTATCGCCCAGCGTGCTCCCGTTGCAGTGCAGATCGCCAAGCAGGTTATTGATGCCGGAGAAGGTATTGCTGTGGCCTCGACGCTTGAAGCACTGGCTGGCGCTTTTTCCGCCACGACTGAAGATGCTCATGAAGGCAGTCAGGCATTTACTGAGAAGCGTCAACCGCACTTTAGTGCTCGATAACTTAGCATTTCATTTTGGATTTTAATAATAACGCAAGAATCCCATTGATTTTAGGCGGATTTCTTTTATCCGTCTGAAAGGAGACACATCATGCAACCTTCACAACCAGCAGAGAAAGCGAATGTTTCATCGGCAGATCTGCGTCGCGCGGCGTGGACCTGCTCTCTCGGCAGCGCACTGGAATACTACGATTTCGCACTTTACAGCCTGGCATCCGCCATTATTTTTGGTCCACTCTTTTTTCCTAATCAGGAACCGGGAATGGCGCTGATCGCCAGTTTTGGCACCTACTTTCTCGGATTTGCCGTCAGACCTGTAGGCGGAATTCTCTTCGGCTCATTAGGTGATCGTTTGGGCCGTAAGTTCGTCCTGTTAGCAACGGTGTTGTTAATGGGAATCGCCAGCACGTTGATCGGGGTATTACCCACTTACGAAACAGCGGGAATCTGGGCGCCAATTATGCTTATTGCATTACGCCTGCTGCAAGGGCTTGGTGCTGGGGCTGAACAGGCGGGAGCCGCCGTACTGATGACCGAATATGCTCCTGACGGCAAACGGGGTTATTACGCCGCGCTGCCGTTCCTCGGAATCCAGATTGGTACGTTTATGGCATCTGCCGTTTACTTCATCCTGCTGCATAATGTGACAAATCTTGCCGAAACCTGGTGGTGGCGCTTGCCCTTCCTCTCCAGCGTGGTGATTATCGCGGTGGCTATTTATATTCGACTGCATCTTAAAGAATCGCCATCATTCGCAAAACTCGAAGCTCGTCAACAAGTTACAGAATCACCCTTACGAAATTTGCTGAAAACATCACGCCGTAATGTCTTCGTCGGGATTGGCTTACGTCTGGCAGAAAACGGCGGCTCGTCGATTTATCAGGCTTTAGCGATCAGTTATATCGTTGGTGTGGTTGGGCTGGACAAATCAGTTGGTACGCTATGCCTGATGTCTGCGGTAGTAGTCGGTGCAATTATGGTGCCTATTGCCGGTTGGCTGACCGATCGCTTCGGCAGGGTTCTTGTCTATCGTAGTCTGGCGATTTTTCAGTTGTTGATTACCTTTCCGGTGTGGTGGTCTTTCAGCCACGGTAATGTTCCTGTCACTATTGTCTCTCTTTCTCTGGCCTTAGGGATTGGAGCCTGGGGTATGTTTGGTGCACAAGGTGCTTTTCTGCCTGAACTCTTTGGTGCTCGCCATCGTTATATTGGCGTCGCACTGGCAAGGGAAGTTTCTGCCGTTATTGCCGGAGGGATCGCGCCACTGGTTGGTTCTGCAATCATTTCCTGGGTGATCCACACTAACGATCCCAGTGGTATTGCTGCCTGGATGCCAATCGCTATTTACCTTAGTCTGCTGACCGTTGGTACGATTATTGCGACTTTCTTTGCTCCAGAAACACGCGATCGTGATCTTGATGATCTTGCCGACGCTGAAACGATCAGCGTTTCCCAACATAACCAGACTACGGGCACCTACCATGACGCATAATGTCTCTGAATCTATTATCGATTCCCTGACTGACGTGAAAATGCCCCATTACGCACCGCTGGCTCAAGTCAGCGGTAGTATCGACCTTAACGGTACCATTTTACCTGAGTACCGCTGCAACACGCTGGTTCTGGGCAGTGGCGCGGCAGGATGGCGAGCTGCCGTCGAGCTGAAACGGCAAAATGTCGATGTAATGGTAGCCTCCAGCAAAGCCTTCTGGGGAACTTCCGCCTGTTCTGGTTCTGATAAACAAACGCTTCACACCGCGAATACGCGTGCAAATGGTGACCATTTTCTGACATTAAGTAACACCCTGGCGGCAGGTGGTGCGATGGATCATGACACCGCATATGTTGAGGCGCTCGGATCGGTGAACACCTGTGAAGTACTGAAATATCTGGGTCTGGATTTGCCTGAAGATCTCTTTGGCGCAACGTTGCGTTATCAAACCGATCACGATGAATTTGGCCGTGCCACTAGCTGCGGTCCTCGAACATCGCGCCTGATGGTGAAGGTGCTGGCCCAGGAGGCAATGCGCCTTAATATTCCTCTTTGCGATCACACAACGGCGATTCGTATCCTGACCAGTGGTGAAGGAGAAAATCGACGAGTCGAGGGGGTGATCGCCATCGATAAAGCCTGTCGGGATAATCCCTGGAGAATGGTAGTGATTCGCTGTCAGCATCTGGTTTTAGCCACGGGCGGGCCTGGTGAACTTTATCGTGACAGTGTTTATCCGGTGAACTGTTTTAGTGCGTTGGGCATGGCGCTGGAAGCAGGGATAACTCTGGTTAATCTTACGGAAAGTCAGTTTGGTATCGGTACACCGCGCAGCCAGTTTCCGTGGAATCTTTCCGGTACTTACATGCAGGCGATGCCGCGCATCTATTCGCAGGACCACTCCGGGCGTCAGTATAATTTTCTGGCAACTTATTACCCCACGACTCGTATGCTGGCCTCCGCGATATTTCGCAAAGGTTACCAGTGGCCGTTTCACGCGGAACGAATGCTGGAATATGGCTCCAGCTTGCTGGATGTCGCAGTTTATGAAGAGACTCAAAAAGGGCGCGATGTTTTTCTCGATTTTCTACGGGAACCAGAACCCGCAGCGGACGGAACACTATTTAACCTGCGGGAGCTGGATGATGATGTCATCGACTATCTGCAACAAAATCACGCCCTGCTGGCACAACCGCTGGCGAGATTAACACAGATGAATCCTCTGGCTATTCGTTTGTATCAGATGCACGGTCATGATCTCACAGCCTCACCGCTCAAGTTTACGCTAAATAATCAACATCTTAATGGCGGAATTGAAGTTGATATTTGGGCACGTACATCGCTAACTGGTTGTTATGCTGCCGGAGAAAATGCCGGAACACATGGTGTCACGCGCCCAGGTGGAGCAGCGCTCAATGCCGGGCAAGTTTTCGCCCGCCGCTGTGCATTACATATTGCTCATCAGAAAAGCCAGGACCGGCCTCTCGAGAGGCAACAAATTCTCAGTACGATTAATGAGGCGCAACAGCACCTGAATCAGGGGCTGCTACGTGACGACGTGCGAGAAACGATACAAAATACCATGAGCCACCATGCCGCAATTTTGTGTCATACACAGGGGATCAACACTGCCGCGCAAACCCTGGCAACACTTTGTGAAGATATTCGCCGGGAAGGTATTCAATGCGATGAAAACAGCCTGGCACAATCTTTCCAGTGGCGGCAAAGTGCGCAACTGGCGCTGGCTGTACTGCGTTCTTTACAATGTTATGTCGAAAACGGTGGTGGGAGTCGTGGTGCCAGGGCTATCTATGATGGCGAAGCCGGTATTGCACCGCAAACACCAGGTGGGCCACTCCTGGCCTGGCGTTTTCGGCCAGAAAATCAGGATGCCAGGCAATATATGATTTGTGTTTGTCGGGAAGCTAATGATTACCAAACCTGGACTCGCCCGTGCCGTGAACGGGGCGTATTAACGCTAACCAACTTTGAGCGCCAGTGGCAAAACTGGATTGCGGCGACGCCGTTTCAATACTGATCAGAGATATTCCGGGTTGTGACCGCAGCCCGGAAAAAATCCCCGCGCGGCCTGGCGACTACTGTTAGGCTTAAAACAGATATGTCGCTCAGTAAAGGAGTTTAAATGGCAACACGAATTGAATTTCACAAGCACGGTGGCCCGGAAGTACTTCAAGCCGTAGAGTTCACTCCTGCCGATCCGGCGGAGAATGAAATCCAGGTCGAAAATAAAGCCATCGGCATCAATTTTATCGACACGTATATCCGCAGCGGCCTTTACCCGCCACCATCGCTACCCAGCGGATTAGGCACCGAAGCGGCAGGCATCGTGAGTAAAGTCGGCAGTGGTGTAAAGCATATTAAGGCAGGCGATCGCGTAGTCTATGCACAATCGGCATTAGGCGCTTACAGCTCTGTGCATAACATTAATGCGGATAAAGCGGCGATTCTGCCTGCGGCAATTTCTTTTGAGCAAGCTGCGGCATCCTTCCTGAAAGGCTTAACGGTTTATTATCTGCTGCGCAAAACCTATGAAATTAAGCCTGATGAGATGTTCCTGTTTCACGCGGCCGCTGGCGGCGTGGGGCTGATAGCCTGTCAGTGGGCGAAAGCGCTGGGGGCGAAACTTATCGGTACCGTCGGCAGCGCGCAGAAAGCGCAGCGCGCCAAAGAGGCGGGCGCCTGGCAACGACGTACTGATTTACGTGCTGCTGGCCGCCGCGGCGCTGACCGCCATCATGGGGCACTGGGTCGATACCCTGGTGATCCTCGGCGTGACGGTGATTAACGCCCTGATCGGTCATATCCAGGAGAGCAACGCCGAAAAATCGCTGCAGGGGCCAGCAGCACGTAAATCAG
>OMGJ01001141.1_pt1 | contig 12633 bp, 9 predicted proteins | sample 1645811 | NCBI WGS metagenome assembly OMGJ01 (sample SAMN05578589, study PRJEB25193) | human gut metagenome | biome: Human Microbiome; feature: human-associated habitat; material: feces | host: Homo sapiens | place: USA:Birmingham | reverse complement strand
GTTTGCGAAAATAATAGAACTAATATATACCGGATCGTATCTACCTATATTATTTATTTCATCATGATTTAAAAGCAGATTTCCATCAATAGGAAGATCCATGTCAACTGTATAATTCCGTTGTATTATTTTCGCAAACAATCCAGTTTTTCTTCTGATTTTTCCTTTATCAACACTAATATCAATATCAAGAATACGTGCAATATTCACATTTGCCCCAAAAGCTAATTTAAGCTCTTCAAAATAAGTAAATTGTCGCATATTATAGCTAAAAGAGCCTAATTGTTTACCTTCCATTCCTTCTTTATTCATTATGTTCTGTAAAGATTGCCTTTGTGCTGACAGACTTGGTTTCATGATTATGTCTGTCACCCAACGGGCAGGAAAAGAATAGGATATTGTTATTGGATCAACAGGTTTTAAAACAGGAACAAAACGTTGTTTTTCAATAGAACCTCCCTGAAGAATTGAACCTAAATAAATTATCTCATTAACTCTTGAGTCGGAACATGTTCATTTGTTTCATAAATTAACGTATGCCCTTTTCCATCACTCCACACACTGTCCTTTAATAATTCAGAAGAACGAGTAATAGAAATATTACTAAAATATGAAAAAGTGTTTATATCTATCTGTTTTTTTTATTGCTTATAATTTAAAATTACAATAGGTATGTTAAAAATCAAATGTACCACTTCTAAATGCGCTACGAGAAGGTCTATAATAATCCTCACCAAGAGTTTGAGGTTGTACAAATTCTTGCTTAAAAATTTCCTGGGGATTGCCTGTTATTAAATCTGCATCATTGGGATATATATTAAAATAGCATTCAGGTTTTGCTTTTTGATTATATGGACCTTCCCCCTCAAAGGTAAATTTATAAAACCCTACTGCGTCTCCATCCTTTTTTACATCAATATAATTTACATTTCCAGTATTTACTTTTTTAAACCGCAACCCTTTCAATGATGAATATCCCTCCTCTATAAAACATTCATTCAAATAGACTTGTTTTTTACAAGTAAAATGTAATTCAAATTTACCTCCTTCAGCTGGTAGGAAAAAAGGATTCTGTTCCGAATGGATTTTATACACAAATGTCAACTTCCCTTTATCTATAATTAGGGGAATTTTTTCTACTTTTATACCATTAATAGTAGAGTAAGAAATCTGTAGATCAACATTCAAAATTTTATCTTCCTTATTAATATTTGAGGTTATATTTAATACAACTTGATCACCCTTTATTTTTGTCTCTATATCAGAAAAAAGAGTTTTATCAAATTCTATCGAAACATCCTTGGGAATAATCGGAACCTCTGAATCTAAAATATCATCTATCAATGTTTTTTGAATAATTGTAAAAGTAATAGTACGTTTCTCCCCCAAACAACTAAATGGTTTAGATACGTTCTCACTTGGCAGCAACTGATATTTAAAAATTTTATTATTTTCTTCTTTTTCACAGGAAAATAATGCTAAGGAAACGAACAGAAGAATGAATATTTTTTTCATATTAATACAATTTAGTTTTTTGCAAATTAAAGGATTTTTCCTGTACAATAAAATACCAATTAATTGGTATTTTATTACAAATAACCATTCAATTTCATTATTATGCCCAAAGCATGAAAATAAAAGTATAACATACAAGAGCTGTAAACAAATCCACGATCAACACAATAAAATAAATCGTTTATGCATCTTTGCGATATGCATTTATGCAAAATCATACAAATTTCTTTATCAGTAAAATACCCATTAATTAGTATTTCATTGACAAAATGAAATGTACTTTAAAAGCCCAAAGTTATATTCAATTCATAACCTAAATGCCTATCCAATATAAAAATAATGCGTTTAGCACCAAGATACAAACAGAACAACACAAAATCAAGCTCTAAAGGAATGTATTACTATTATAAAAGACAGAATTATTCGGGAGATTCCCTACTCTAAAAAAGTTAAAGAAAGAAAATGATTCAAATAAATATTAGTATAACAATATCACCAACAACACAATATCCCCTTTTCAAATTATACAATAAATAATAGTTAAAGCAACTAAAGACAGTGCAAAGCCAAATAAGTAATAAAAGAGCAAAGTATTAAATAAAGCAAAAACACCCAATTTTACTTTTTAGGGTGTAAAATTGGGTGTCATTCTTGTAAATCACTGATTATCAGCATTTATTGCGGAGAGACAGGGATTCGAACCCCGGGTACCTCGCAGTACAACGGTTTTCAAGACCGCCGCAATCGACCACTCTGCCACCTCTCCAAAACTACGGTTAAGTAGTGCTTTTCTCTTAAAGCGATGCAAAGGTACGAATCATTTTTAAATCCACAAACATTTTGCCATTTTTTTCGTGGAATAATCGTATTTTTGCGGAACAATTCAATTGAAACTGTTATATAGATAAATTAGATAATCCATGATATATCCCCAGAATTTTGAGCAGAAAATAGGATTCGACCAAATCAGACAATTATTAAAAGACAAATGTCTCAGCACATTAGGAGAAGAGAGAGTGAATGAAATGAATTTTTCCGATCACTTTGAAGAAGTTGATGAACTGCTGAATCAGGTTGCAGAGTTTGTTCGCATCATACAAGAGGAAGATAACTTTCCCGACCAATTTTTTTTCGATGTCCGTCCCTCTTTGAAACGAATCCGAATAGAAGGAATGTACATGGACGAACAAGAATTGTTTGATCTACGACGTTCGTTGGAGACCATCCGGGACATCGTCCGTTTCCTGCAGCGCAATGATGAAGAAGAATCGGATTGTCCCTACCCCAGCCTGAAAAAACTGGCCGGTGACATAACTGTCTTTCCACAACTTATCACCAAGATTGATGGCATTTTAAATAAATATGGCAAAATCAAGGATAATGCTTCGACCGAACTGTCACGCATCCGACGGGAACTGGCTAACACGATGGGAAGTATCTCACGTTCGCTTACCAGCATACTCCGAAACGCACAATCCGAAGGCTATGTGGACAAAGACGTGGCACCAACCATGCGCGACGGTCGATTGGTTATTCCGGTGGCTCCGGGATTAAAACGTAAAATCAAAGGAATCGTCCACGATGAATCGGCCAGCGGAAAAACTGTATTTATCGAACCAGCGGAAGTAGTGGAAGCCAACAACCGTATCCGTGAACTGGAAGGGGATGAACGCCGGGAGATCATCCGTATCCTGACTGAGTTCTCTAACACCCTGCGTCCTTCTATCCCGGAAATACTGCAATCGTATGAATTTCTTGCCGAGATAGACTTCATTCGTGCCAAAAGTCACTTCGCCATCCAAACAAACAGTATCAAACCCAGCCTGGAGAACGAGCAATTATTGGACTGGACAATGGCCGTACACCCACTATTACAACTTTCGCTTGCCAAACATGGAAAGAAAGTAGTGCCATTGGACATAGAACTGAACCTCAAACAGCGTATCCTTATTATATCCGGTCCCAACGCCGGAGGTAAATCCGTATGTCTGAAAACAGTCGGGTTACTACAATATATGCTGCAATGCGGCATGCTCGTACCCATGCACGAACGAAGTCATGTAGGCCTGTTTGGCAGTATCTTCATCGACATCGGTGATGAACAATCCATTGAAGACGATTTGAGTACCTATTCTTCACACTTGACCAATATGAAAATCATGATGAAGAACTGCAACGAACGAAGTCTGATTTTAATTGACGAATTCGGTGGAGGTACAGAACCCCAGATCGGCGGAGCTATTGCCGAAGCTGTACTGAAACGATTCAACATAAAGGGTACTTTCGGTGTTATAACTACACACTACCAGAATCTAAAACATTTTGCAGAGGATCACGAAGGTGTAGTAAACGGTGCCATGCTATATGACCGTCATCTGATGCAGGCACTTTTCCAACTTCAGATCGGTAATCCGGGCAGTTCATTCGCTGTAGAAATCGCTCGTAAAATCGGATTACCGGAAGATGTGATCGCAGATGCTTCTGAGATTGTGGGAAGTGAATATATCAATGCCGACAAGTATTTGCAGGATATCGTACGTGACAAACGTTATTGGGAAGGAAAGCGTCAGACTATCCGCCAGCGCGAAAAGCATATGGAAGAAACCATTGCCCGCTATCAGGCTGAGATGGAAGAATTACAAAAGTCGAGAAAAGAGATCATCCGTCAGGCAAAAGAGGAGGCGGAGCGGTTGTTGCAAGAATCAAATGCACGTATCGAGAACACCATCCGTACCATAAAAGAGGCACAGGCTGAAAAAGAAAAAACACGTCTGGTACGCCAGGAACTGGCGGACTTCCGTGAATCGATAGACAACCTGACTTCCAAGGAACAGGAAGATAAGATAGCCCGAAAGATGGAGAAGCTGAAAGAGAAGCAAAACCGCAAGAAGGAGAAAAAGCAAAACGGCACCAAAGAACAGCCGGCAGTTCAACAAACTCCCAAAGCAACTCCCATCACCGAAGGGTGTCCGGTACGTATCAAAGGACAAAGTTCGGTCGGAGAAGTACTTGAAATCAACGGGAAGAATGCCGTGGTAGCCTTCGGCAGCATCAAGACAACTGTAAAGACGGAGCGGCTGGAACGCAGCAACGCAGTCCCCCAAAAACAAGAGTCTGCCAAAAGTTCTTTTGTCAGCAACCAGACTCAGGACAGCATGTACGAAAAAAAGCTGAACTTCAAGCAAGATATCGATGTACGGGGAATGCGGGGAGACGAAGCTCTACAAGCTGTAACCTACTTTGTAGACGACGCCATCCTGGTCGGTATGAGCCGGGTACGCATCCTACATGGGACCGGTACGGGTATCCTGCGTACCCTTATCCGCCAATATTTGCAAACCATACCGGGAGTCCGCCATTTTGCCGACGAACATATCCAATTGGGAGGTGCAGGTATCACGGTAGTCGATTTGGCATAAAAAAAGAAGAATATGAAGAATAACCTGTTAAGTGAAAGATTAGTTTATAACGGTGAGAGCCAGACTCCCACCCACCTGCATTTATGTACTTACAACGCTCTTGTGATGCAGGAGGTTTCAGGTGTCAATTTCCAGACTGTCGCCAATTCTCTCAACCGCGAGCAGATCAACTGGCTGCAGGTGCACGGACTTCAGAACACCGAAGTCATCCGGGAAATATGCAGTCACTTTGAAATAGACTTTCTTATCCTTCAGGATATTCTGAATGCCGAGCATCCCACTAAAATAGAGGAGCATGACAAGTACACGGTGCTTATCATGAAGCTATTCCGCTTCAACAACAAAGAAGAGAAAAGCCCGGAAGATGAACTGGATGAACTGGAACAGCAACAAGTATGCATCATCCAAGGAAGCAACTTTGTACTCACCTTCCTGGAAAACGAAACCGACTTCTTTGACGATGTCACCTCCGCCCTTCACAATGATGTACTAAAAATACGGGGCAGACAAAGCGACTACCTGCTCAGTGTCTTACTAAACAGCATAATGGGTAATTACATCGCCACCGTATCTACCATCGACGACTCCCTGGAAGACCTGGAAGAAGAATTGCTCACCATCAGTGACGGTAACGATATCGGCATCCAGATACAGGCACTCCGCCGGCAGTACATGCTGATGAAGAAAGCCATTCTTCCATTAAAGGAACAATACGTGAAACTCCTGAGGGCGGAAAACTCCCTGATGCACAAAGTGAACCGTGCTTTCTTCAACGATGTCAACGACCATCTGCAATTCGTATTGCAAACCATCGAAATATGCCGGGAAACCCTATCGTCCCTGGTTGATCTTTACATATCCAACAATGACTTGCGGATGAATGATATCATGAAGCGCCTCACCATTGTTTCCACCATCTTTATTCCGTTGACTTTTCTTGTCGGAGTGTGGGGAATGAACTTCAAGATTATGCCCGAATTAGACTGGCGATATGGATATGTATATGCCTGGATATTGATGCTCCTGGTGGGCGGAGCCGTATACTGGTTTTTCCGAAAGAAGAAATGGTATTAAGTTACCAAAAATTTTGAAAAAACAATTACCTTTGCGCAACAACCTAATTAGCTAATATGAAATCAATAAAAGAACTCTATCGCATTGGAACCGGACCTTCGAGCAGTCACACCATGGGACCTCGCAAGGCAGCAGAAATGTTCCTCACACGACATCCTGAAGCAGCATCGTTCAAAGTGACCCTCTACGGAAGCCTGGCGGCGACAGGAAAAGGACACATGACGGATGTAGCCATCATTGACACACTGAAACCTACTGCACCGGTAGATATTATATGGCAACCCAAAATCTTTCTTCCTTTCCATCCGAACGGAATGAACTTTGTGGCACTTGATGCCGGCGGCAATGAACTGGAAAACTGGACTGTCTACAGTGTAGGGGGAGGTGCATTGGCCGAAGACAACAAACAGCCGTCTATTGAAAGCCCGGAAGTATACTCCATGAACAGCATGACCGAAATTCTGGATTGGTGCGAACATACCGGAAAAAGTTACTGGGAATACGTGAAAGAATGCGAAGATCCTGATATATGGGACTATCTGAAAGAAGTATGGGATACGATGAAGGAGTCTGTCCAGCGTGGTCTCGAACAAGAAGGAGTGCTGCCCGGCCCATTGAACCTGAGACGTAAAGCTTCCACATATTATATCCGCGCTACCGGATACAAGGCTTCTTTGCAGTCACGCGGATTGGTATTTGCCTACGCGCTTGCCGTAAGTGAAGAGAATGCCTCGGGAGGCAAAATCGTAACAGCACCCACATGCGGATCGTGCGGAGTGATGCCTGCCGTTCTTTATCATCTTGCCAAAAGCCGTGAGTTCAGTGAGATGCGTATCCTTCGCGCATTGGCAACAGCCGGATTGATAGGTAACATCGTCAAGCAAAATGCTTCCATCTCCGGAGCAGAAGTAGGCTGCCAGGGAGAAGTAGGCGTGGCATGTGCCATGGCATCGGCTGCCGCCAACCAGCTATTCGGAGGAAGTCCGGCTCAAATTGAATATGCTGCCGAAATGGGACTGGAACATCACTTGGGCATGACTTGTGATCCGGTATGCGGATTGGTACAGATTCCTTGTATCGAGCGTAATGCTTATGCGGCCGCCCGCGCATTGGACGCCAATCTATACTCTTCATTTACCGATGGAATGCACCGTGTCTCTTTCGACAAAGTAATACAAGTGATGAAACAAACCGGCCACGACCTACCCTCACTTTATAAAGAAACAAGTGAAGGCGGACTGGCAAAGGATTATAAGCCGATGTAAAAAGCAATTCCCCATAAAGCGCAAGAGGATGTGCAAAACTCACCACAGATTGCACATCCTCTTGTTTTTACTATTCACATGCCTCGGGCAGCACATTCAACCTTTAAATCCTGGGCCAATGTGTGTCGTCACCGTTGGTAACATCTTTTTCGTGCAGCAAACCACCGCCTTCCGAAAAATACAAGTCTACCTTTTTACCCTGTTCCACAGTTACCACAAATTCCGTAGAAGGTTCATTCGGATATTCCAATATCACCACATCATCCACTACCCAATTGTTGTAACTCGACTCCATAAAAGCCGTCAACACTGCCGGCGGCAGGTTATTGATACTGTTCAACTCTGTTTCCGTCATCAGCCAGTTGGCATTGGCATCGAACCAAACTTCCTTCTCTCTGCCGTCCGCCTGACAGTCGGCTACGTAATAGACGCCCTTTTGCTCCCATTTAATGGCAGTGGCATTGGGATAAAGCTTCTTCAGTGCATCCTGAATGGCCTGGCTCGGCGGAAGATATCCCGTATCGTCATCATCGCCACACGAACTGAAAGCAAACACGACCGACAGCAACACGGCTGTCAACAAACTAAATTTCAAAAATTTCATAATCAAGGTCTTTTTTTAATAGGTTTATTCCAATTTATCAATGCTCCGCTTTACGAAACTTACCGTCTTTGGTAAACTTCAGGCTCAAATCCGTATTCAACTCGACTTCATACCCCTTGCGGTCGCGCTCTATCTGAGTCACAAACTCAGAGTGATACCCATTGGCTTTCATATATTCCTTCACGAAGTCAGGAACAATTGTTGCAGGAACAGCCGCTTTTTTACAATCCACTTCAATCCAGTTGCCCCGGTTATCAAAGTCGATCTCGGTTGCATTAGTCAACAACACATCGTACTTCTTTGTTTGCAGAATCTCATTTTCTATCTTAATATGCGAAATCTGCGGATTGGAAAAGTGCCGATTAATAAAATTACGTGCCGGAAGAGGCAATTTCATCGCATCTTTCGTGATGATATCACCTGCAAATGCAAATTGGACGGCTGCAATGGCCAATACAAGAATAGACAAAATCTTCTTCATAATCGTTATTTTTTAGTGTCAATAATAAGTTTCGGAACTATTTCACACTGCAAATAACGAGATAGAAACGGGAAAGATTTGGGAATAAATAAAGAGAAGGGTTCTTTTTGTATTTTTTAACGGGCGGATGTATCTTCATCGTACACCTCTTCCAGAAGCTCTTCTTTCTTCATACTTATTTTTCCATCGGGTGAGATCGTGATGGAGATAGGTACATACAGGTCTGTCTGCGGATAGCAGATACTGGCAGCATAGACTATTCCCTCAGGAGTCGTTTTATCATAAACAATCCCTTCCAGGATAGATTTCGCCATAAAATCATCGCCTATCAGAGACTCGAACTGCTTTTTGGTAAAAGTACGGCTGAAAACACGTTCGTTTCCACGCGTCAGCCTAAGCACTATCTGATTGTCGACATACGTATTCCCCATCTGGCTTACCACCCGGGGAAGCGAATCATTGGGCGTACGGGAAATAAACGAATGGTACTCTTTGCCTTTATATTTAATATCTACCTCGCTCTTACGGGCCGTCATGCGCTGCACTCCATGTGCATCGGTGCTATCCTGCATCAAAACACGGATATCGCTCTTTTTCTTTTCAGCCGAACCGGAACAAGCTGCGACAGCCATAAGCATTGCCAACCCAAGCAGATAAATAAGCTTTTTCATATTCGAATTATCAGTTTATTAAATCGTACGGCAAAGGAACAAAAAGCGGGGGAAATATACAAGTATTTTGGTAATTAGTAATTGATGATTAGTGATGGACCGGCCACCATGTCGATGTCCGCCCCATCACTAATCATCAACGCTGAAGCTTATCTTCCGCCTCCTCTTCTCTGCTCCCGCTCGGCCTGCTTCTTGGTATAAGCAGCATACTGGTCTTTCGTCATAATTTTCTTCAGACCAGCCTCGTAGGACTCACGCGAAGCTTTCATCTCCTGACGCATCTTTTCTCTGTCCTCTTTGGACATGCGAGGAGCTTTTCTCCTATCCTGTTTACAAGTGCAGCTGTCGGTAGCCTGACTCTGCCCCTTCTTACCTTGTCTCATTTCCGGCTTCATTCTTCCGGGACGCTCTCCCATCTTTTGTACGAAAGCCATATTGACCTCAAGCAACTCTTTCTTCTGAGTTTCATTCAAAGAGTATTCTTTCGCCATACGCTCGGTCATGCGTTCGGCACGTGTTTTCGGGTCCATATCCTGACCGCCTCTGCGCGGACCTTGTGCCATCACCATTCCTCCCATCATTAATAGGGCTGCTAATAAAAAACTTATTCTTTTCATTGTTCTTTCCTTTTTTAAGTTATCAAATAATCATCTGTCTTTTTTGTTGCAACTGTCTATATGACTAAAAAGTAAGAGGGAAGTTTAAAGGTGAGGGCAACTTTAACAAAACGCAAACTTCTTTCTATTTTGATTAGATAACTCGAGTTCACACACTAACGACTCTTAGGTACTGGATGGCGGATAAGGAAGGGGGTTAAAACTACATTCTGTCATATTGATAATCGAATGGTTCCAGATTGGCTTTTTTCCGGGCAAAGGTAGGGTGAAGCGATTTTTTCGCCTCCTTTTCCCGTCAGCAATTTCCGTTTTATCACTTTAAGTTCCTGTTTCTATGCAAAGAAGCGGTTCTTCAAGAAAGAAAAGAGCAAAAAGGACAGTATTCAATCTTGATGCTTCCCTTTTATCTTTTTCAGCATGTTCATTTCCGGAGGGCAACCAGAAAGAAATCCTTCTTTTTTCCTCTTCGGAACAATTACAATATATGTAATGAGGGAAAACATATAGAGATATTCCAAAAAGAAGTAAGCATTTTCTCAACTTGCTTACGTCTTTCGGAGCAAATGCTTACTTCTTTTTCGGAAAACACCGGCACTTCCCGACCCAAACACCGGCTTTCGGACATCAAAAGCCTGCTTTCTGAAGAAAAAACGCCCTGTTTTGGCACCTCCGCTCCTCCCGTTTGACTTGAACCGCAAAAGACCCGGTTACTCCCCAAGGGATATTCTTCTCTTTCTGACAGCTAAAAGAAGAAAAAGGTATCAAAACGAAAGCCACTCCCCATTTATCGGGCACCGGACATACGAAACAAGGCAGCCTATAAGATTTCATCTATCAGCCGATAAATATTATCAATTGGATTTTTTGCTGAAACGGGAAAATTCGCCCTATTTTTGCATCGGAAACAAATAAGAATGAATCTAAATAAGAAACAATTATGGAACCAATTATCAACTCACAGATGCCTGAATTCAAAGTACAGGCTTTTCAGAACGGAAGTTTTAAAACAGTAAGCAGCGAAGACGTAAAGGGAAAATGGGCTATTTTCTTCTTCTACCCGGCGGACTTCACCTTTGTGTGCCCGACCGAACTGGTAGACGTTGCCGAGAAATACGAACAGTTTCAGGCTATGGGTGTAGAAGTATACTCGGTAAGCACCGACTCACACTTCGTACACAAAGCATGGCACGATGCTTCGGAAAGCATCCGTAAGATCAAATATCCGATGTTGGCAGACCCGACAGGTGTATTGAGCCGTGGATTCGGTGTGATGATCGAAGAAGACGGAATGGCTTACCGCGGAACGTTCCTCGTCAATCCGGAAGGAAAAATCAAGATTGCCGAGATACAGGATAACAACATCGGACGTAATGCCGACGAGTTGCTCCGCAAAGTAGAGGCCGCACAGTTTGTAGCTACTCACGACGGAGAAGTTTGCCCCGCTAAATGGAAAAAAGGCGAAGCAACCCTGAAACCGAGCATCGACCTGGTCGGTAAGATCTAAACAGCAATCCTATGAAGACCGGTATCCCCCATATCGGTCTTTTTTAGCTCTTGACGATAAATCTTTCTAAATCATTCATCTCAAATCAATCTTCGATATAATGTTAGACTCAGCTATAAAAGAACAATTACGTACCATCTTCGCCGCATTGGAGGCGAACTATACATTCGACATCACCGTCTCACCGCAACACGAAAGCCGCACCGAACTTCTGGAACTCCTGAACGATGTGGCATCCTGCTCCGAGAAACTCTCTTGCCGGATCAATGAAGGCAAAGGACTGGAATTTACACTTCTCAAAGGAGAACACAGGACAGGTATCACCTTCCGGGCCGTTCCCAATGGGCATGAATTCAGTTCTTTACTGCTTGCCATCCTGAATACGGACGGAAAAGGAAAGAACTTTCCGGACGAAGGCATCTGCAACCGGGTAAAATCATTGAAAGGACCTGTCCGCCTGACAACTTACGTGTCACTGACCTGTACCAACTGCCCCGACGTGGTGCAGGCACTCAACGCCATGACCACGCTGAACAGACAGATTCAGCACCAGACTGTGGACGGAGCCATCAACCAGGCGGAAGTAGAGGCACTGAAAATACAGGGGGTTCCTTCTGTCTTCGCAGACGGTAAACTGATCCACGTGGGGCGTGGTGACTTTGGCGAACTGTTGGCCAAACTGGAAGAACAATATGGAACGGAGACGAACAGTGCGGAAACTTCCATCAAAAAATATGATGTGATTGTAGCCGGCGGAGGTCCGGCCGGTTCGGCTGCTGCCATCTATTCGGCCCGTAAAGGCTTGAATGTAGCGGTCATTGCCGAACGGATCGGCGGACAAGTAAAAGAAACAGTAGGCATAGAGAACCTGATCTCCGTACCTTCGACAACCGGAAGCCAGTTGGCCGATAATCTGAAAACCCACATGTCACAATATCCCATCGATTTGCTCGAACATCGCCAGATCGAAAAGATAGAGCTTGATGGAAAGGATAAGGTTCTGACAGCCAAAGGAGGAGAACGTTTCTCAGCTCCGGCGGTAATCGTTGCCACCGGTGCAAGCTGGCGCAAACTGAACGTACCGGGCGAAGCGGAATATATCGGCCGTGGGGTGGCTTTCTGTCCACACTGCGACGGACCTTTCTACAAAGGGAAACAGGTGGCTGTCGTGGGAGGAGGAAATTCCGGAATCGAAGCAGCCATCGACCTGGCAGGTATCTGCTCCAAAGTTACGGTGCTCGAGTTTATGGACGAGCTGAAAGCGGATCAGGTTTTACAGGAAAAACTGAAAAGCCTGCCGAATGTAGAAGTTCTTGTTCACTCGCAGACAACCGAAGTGGTAGGCAATGGAGATAAGGTGACCGGCATCCGTGTCAAAGACCGCAAAACAGAAGAAGAACGGGTGATCAGCCTGGATGGCATCTTTGTACAGATAGGTTTGGTAGCCAATAGTGGTATTTTCCGCGATGTGGTTGAGGTAAAT
>OMGJ01001138.1_pt1 | contig 12645 bp, 4 predicted proteins | sample 1645811 | NCBI WGS metagenome assembly OMGJ01 (sample SAMN05578589, study PRJEB25193) | human gut metagenome | biome: Human Microbiome; feature: human-associated habitat; material: feces | host: Homo sapiens | place: USA:Birmingham | reverse complement strand
GGGATCGGTAACCACCCACTGCGCACTTGACTGTACGGTTGCCAGTAGAAGCGCCGTACAGACAAGGCTTGCCTTTTTCCATATGCTTCCCGTTCTCATCGTCTGTTTTCACTACGTACATAATCACCGTGAGGAGAAAAAGTCAGCACGTCGGTCGCTTCATTATAGGACACATCAATGCGGTATCCGGTGTTGATGAAAAGGTTGCCGTTCTCCTCGACCAGCAGGTAGGTCCGCGGTTTCAGGACACGTGTCTTTCCGCTGCGGGAAAAGACCGTCACCTTATAGGCTTCGCCTTCCTTATAAACCAGCACGTCAGGTTTGCCCTCCACGCTGCTCCACGAACCGCAGAGTTTGTCACAGTCCGTTCCGTTTGCTTCCATACAACTTTGCAATACCATGGCGGCCATGCCGACCAGGCATACCGCCAGCCTCACCAATTGTCTGTTTCTCATAACTTCGTTCATTTAGGGGTTGATACTTGTTTTTGTTCCTCTCTTTTCCTCTCAGCCAGCCGCCGGACGGCGAGCTCCAGATTGCCGCCCAGTTCCCGCGTCAGTTCATGGAGTTCCAGCTTCTCGGATTCTTCGGTCGTGTACACCGTATACTCCTCCGCGCTGACCTCCGTCGCATAAACGGCGGAGTGTGTTCCGCCCAGCCCGATCCAGACTTCACGGTAGAAAGGTCCGGGACGGTTCGCACGATTGATGGAAAGGATCTGCCCCCTCTCCTTCTCCGTCAGTCCCAGAAGTTGCTGGATATGTTCGAACTTGTTCATATATTTACGCTGGTCAAGCAGTATCTTGCAGTCCGAGTTGTTGATGATCGCCTCCTTGACAATATCCGAGGAGATGATGTCGTCCACCTCCTGCGTCACTACCACGGCCTCACCGAAATACTTTCTGACGGTTTTAAAGAGATACTTGATGTATTCACTCATGTTGGCGGACATCAGGGCTTTCCAACATTCCTCAATCAATATCATCTTGCGGATTCCCCTGAGCTTTCTCATCTTGGAAATAAAGGTTTCCATGATAATAAGCGTAACCACCGGAAGCAGGACCTTGTTGGAGGAGATGTTGTCCAGTTCAAAGACTATGAACCGTTTGTTCGTCAGGTCCAGTTCCTTGTCGGAGTTCAGCAGGAAGTCATAGTCCCCGCCCCTGTAAAACGGTTCCAGCACATTCAGAAAGCCGTCAATATCGAAGTCCTTTTCACGCACCTTCTTTTGCTCGATCATACGGCGGTAGTCATCACGGACAAACTCATAGAAGCCGTTAAAATCCGGCCTGGACGCCCTGTCATCCGTAATCCGGCGGATATAGGCATTCACCGCACCCGACAGGGCCACCTCCTCCGAACGTTTCGGAGCTTCGTCCTCCCGTTTCCACAAAGTCAGGATCAGCGTCTTGATACTCTCACGTTTTTCAACGTCAAACTGTCCGGAATCCGTATAAAAAGGATTAAAAGCTATCGGATTATCCTCCTCATACGTTATATAGATGCCGTCCTCACCGTGCGTACGGTCATGGATCATACGGCACAGTCCCTGGTAACTGTTGCCCGTGTCCACCAGCAGGATATGCGCGCCCTGTTCATAATATTGTCTGACCAGGTGGTTGGTAAAAAAGGATTTGCCGCTACCGCTGGGGCCGAGAACAAACTTGTTGCGGTTCGTGATGATACCGCGTTTCATCGGCAGGTCGCTGATGTCAACATGCAGGGGGATGCCGTTCCGGCGGTCAGCCATACGGATGCCGAACGGGCTGGGAGAACTCCGGTAATTGGTTTCAGCCGTAAAGAGACAGACGGCCTGTTCCAGAAAAGTGTAGAACGACTCCTCTGCCGGAAAATCACCCGCATTGCCGGGAATGCCAGCCCAGTAGAGCACCGGGGCATCCACCGTATTGTGCCTCGGCGTGCATTCCATCATGGCAAGCTGGCTGCCGGTATCGTTCTTCACACGTCTGAGTTCCTCCCTGTCTTCAGCCCACGCCGTCACGTTGCAGTGGCAGCGGACGGGCAATACGCCCTTCGTATGGGCTTCATCCAGATACATCTCCGTCCACTCCCGGTTTACCGCATTACTCCGGCTGTACTTCGAGAGGGAGAGCATGTTGCGCGAAGTTTTTTCCATCGTACGAAGAATCTCCTGCGCGTCGTCTATAAACACATACTGCGAATAGATATGGTTACAGGGAAGCAACAGGCCGACGGGAGCGGCGAACGAGAGGCGGCAGTCACTGCGGTCGGTGGACATACGTTCATAACGCATATCAGTGGACACCCTGACGGGAAGGTCCTCCGTATCAGAAAGGGTATGCACACACAGCCGCTTGTCACCCACACGCATGCCACCGGGGTTAAGACAGATGTCCTGAAGCACGGCGGTTTCATCCTCCAGCGACAGGGAGAAATATTTCTCCACCAGTCCGGGACGTCCCTCAGTGCCGGTAATCTCGTCCGCCTCCAGCCTGCGCAGGCTGACATGGCCGGAATCGTTCATGATACGCTCGAACTGTTCCACAGCTTCCAGAAACCGGGCCGCCGTGTCCTTGTCAACCATCTCCTTGGGCAGAAGGGAACCGCGGCAGAGGCTGTTAAAGTCACTCCTCTGCCGGCTGCGCTCACGCGTGGTCTTCGTCAGATACAGGTAGCATTTGTGGTTCAGGTACGGGCGCTCGTTGAAATGGCGCTCATAGCTTTTCGACAGGAAGCTCTGTTCACCGTCCCGGAAATCAGGACGATAGGTCTCCTTCGTGAACCAGTCCTGCTTGCAGACAACCGAAAAATCCGGCAGCACTTTGACAGCTTTTACCCAGGAAGAGTGGACAGCCTCGTATTCAGCCGCAGTCATAGTAAACAGTTCGGGAAGTTCCACCTCAAAGGCCACGGTCAGGTCGGCATCCTTGCTGACAATGCAGCCGTTCTCCACAGACAGCAGGGGGAACTTACGTTCAAGCGTTTCAGCTTTCAATACATTTCTCATTTCTTTCTTCTTTTGGTCAGTAATCGGAATAATCTCCTGCGGTGGATCAGATAACGAGGATGGCGTTTCCCCGACAGCAGCTTCATAAGGCCGTGTTCACCATACCGGGCATTCAGGCGGAAGGTCAGCCAGACCAGCAGCGAACCGGACAGGAGTCCGAAAGGAACGCATATCCACTGGTTCACACCGGCTATATAAAGGATGACCACCACAAGCAGCACCGCGACAAGCCCGCCCGCAAAAATAAAAAGGTACTGTGATTTCAGGCCCTTGAACTCCAAAGGATTACCCGCGCCTTTGTTTATCTCATATTCCATAGCCTCTAGAGGAAGAAGGAACGCAGGATAGTGGCGGCCACAATCAAAAATATACAGGCGAAAAACCAGCTGGCAGCAGTGGATATATAGTAGATATCGCAATAATGCGTCGAGGAGGAACCCGAAACGGAGCCCACCGGAATCACGTCCATATACTTTCCGTGCGCCACGGCGGTGATCCAGATACCGGAGCTCACGGAACCCTTTACCAGGCGGGTACTGCCGTCGGGCATCCAGATACGCCACTTGCCGGAGTTACCCGTGTCATTGGGAAGGTCCACACCGTCCATCATGTCATATTTATGACCGTAGATGTCCTCGTAGCCAAGGCAGCAGATGTTGTTCACCTGCGTCACCGTCGCACCGCCGTAGCTGTCCGAGTCACGGTACCAGGCGTACTGGTGAACGGAGTTTTCTATCAGGCTGTTCGTCACGTTCGGATTGATGGAACTGGCTTCCTCGTAGCCGATCGTGTCCGTCATACCGCGGCTGGCCGTGCCGCCCGTGGTGCGGTTGTTCGTATGAGAACCCGCGCCGCACTGCTCTTGGCTGTCACGCCTGCCATACTTCGCGTAGAAAAGGTTCGCGATACGCGAGTGCATCAGGGCGTCTATCTGCTGCATGCCTCTTTGGGCCGAGTAATAGTGGAAATCCGTCCAGCTCATGCTCGCCGTGGTACTGCCGCCGGTAATGCAGGCGCGCAGCTTCGTTCCCACTACCGAGCTGCCCACAACCGCACAAAGGTGCTCGTCATTGGCAACCCAGTCAGGTTCCATGTCCTCGATCTTGTCGCTGTTCGATAATACCACCTTGTCGAACTCCGCCGTGTTCAGGATCGAGAAATGCAATGCCGTGGCACCGTCGGGGACCTCGGCAATCAGATACATGCCAGCCTCGAACTTGTTGCTAAGCGTAGGCACGACAATGGAGCTGATGACCGTGCCGGAATCGTCCGTGAAGATACTCCCCACCAGGTTCGTGCCGGGAACGCTCGGGAAGCGAACTTTCTTGTAACCGGCGACGCTTACCTTGCAAACCGAATACGTGCTGTCAGTGCTGTAGCTCTCTGACAACGTGGACTTGCCGCTCATGATCTTACGCCCGGAAAGATAGCCGCCGCTCGTACCTTTAATATCGTCCAGGGTGAGGACGGTCGCCTCCGGAACTTCAGGCATGTTGTCACTGCCGTTGCTGCTGTAGCAGGAGTAATGTTTTCCGTTCAGGTAGTCATTCACGCCTTTGCTCCAGAAGAAGGGCTCGTACATCATCCAGTCACCCTCGCTGCCGTCCAATGCGGCGGCGGTGCCGTCGGCGTACTTGTTGCTGTCCGTGTCGTCCAGCGGGTAGTAGGTCATCTCACCGTCCAGGTTATTCACCGTGGTATCGACGTTCGCCATGTTCACGCTGCGCGTCGTGGGCTTCTTCGTTACTTTCGCCAGTACTCGGTGGCGTTTGGCGAGGATGGCGGCGATATGGCCGCTCGCCACGTAGGAGCCACCGTACTTGTAGCCGGTCCCGTTGTCAAGGTTGCTCACGTTCGCGTCGTCCGCCACGTCGTCGTCGAACTCGATCATCGTGTACTCGGGCTGGCGGATGTTCAGCTCCGGGAAGTGGGTGATATAGGCGGCATAGGTGTCCTCATCTAAGTATTTTGTCAGTCGTACGGTACCCACCAACGCGCAGGTGTCCGTGGAGTTGCCCTCCGCGTCCACGCCGCCCGTGTTTACAAACCTGTTCAGCCATGTGCCGTCGTCCTCCCGGTCGATGCCGGTGACGCGGAGCCTGTCGATGTTGGCGCAGCGGTTCAGTATAGTCTCCCAGTTCAGGCCGGGGCAGGTGTCGAAGATAAGCGTCCGGACATTGCTCCATGTTTCCAGGGTGAGGTTCGCCGCGGTCAGTTTGGGAAGGTACTCCAGACGCAGGGTGGTAAGCGTACCGGGAAGGTAGGCTTTCGCTACGGGCGCGCCCTTGGCGAAGGTCACGCTCTGCACCTTCGTACCTCTCGCGTCCAGTTCCTCCAGTTTCGTCTGCTCCGTCAGGTCAAGTGCCGTGCTCGTGCTGCCGCCGGTCTTCGCCTGCGCCTGGTTCCGTACGTTCAGTTTCCGGAGCTGGCGGCAGCTGCCTATTGACAGCCACCAGCCGGTGGAGCCGGTGGTGGCGGACTGCAGGTTCAGCTCGCGCAGCACGGTGCATTTGCCCAGATCCAGGGCGTTCTTCAGGTGGTCGGCCGCACCGGTCATGTCGAGTACCCTCATGCGGCTCGCGCCATACACGCGCAGCGGGTCGTTCACCGTGTACGCCCCGGTGATGGAGAGCGTGGCGGTGTCACCCTCGTCCACGATGCCGGTACCCGCGATGTTCGGGCTGTTGTTCGTGCCGTAGCCGAAGGCGTAGGGCTCACCCGCAGTAATCTTCAGGGTGTCCGCCGTGTCATCGGAGGAGCGTGAGAGGTACAGGTCGATGTTGTCACTCGTGAAGTTGCTCGTGCCGTACTTCGCGTCCAGCAGCGCGAAACGGTTCTTGATGAAGTACTCCCGGTGCGAACGGTTGCTGCCCTGCAGGGCGTAGATGAAGGGCCATACCTTGCCGTACATCTCCTGCACGGCAGGGGCGATGTATTTCAGGTAGCCGGACTTGTTGAAAGCCCTGTCCGACCAGTTGCCGCTCTGCTCGTCGTTCAGCATGGACAATACACGCTCGTTCGTCATCACGGCGCGGAAGCTGGCGGCACACCGCTTCAGGTCGTCCTGAAGGTTGGCAAGCACCAGGTTCCACAGCCACGAGTCGTGGCCCTCGAAGGCGTACTTGCTGGCCTCCGCGTCGTAAGTATCCCGGTCGGTGGTGTACGTGTACACGAGGAAGCAGTCGTTTCGCTTGCCGAGCTGCGTGTCGCCGTCGTAGTACGTGATGTACCATTTAAGCCCGTCCCACGTGCGCAGCATCATGTTCTTCGCCCGCTGGTCCACGCTAAGGAAGTAGTCGGTGAAGAGGTAGTAGGTCAGAAGGTAGTCACGGTCGAAATAGCTGTCTATCTCGTCCTTGAACTTCCCGCTCACGAAGGTGGAGAGGTCATTCGCGGTGGCACCGGAGGGGACGCACGCACGTATCCACCCGTACAGGCGTTTCAGGGCGGTCTGCCCGGCCGTGGAAAGGCCGCTCCACGTGATGTCGCCGTCGCTCTGCGCCTTGCCGGACGTGTCGATGCCGTAGTTGATCTCCGCACCGGCGTCGAAGTCGGCCTCCATCTGCGTGTCGCTCGTGGTGGCGAAAAGGCATATAGGCGAGGTGTTGTTCAGCATCTCCAGGGTGACGGGGCACGCCGGGGTGTAGCCGTCCACGCCCTCCATGCCGAACACAGCACCGCTCTTGCTCTTCTCGTTGTTGAAGTTGTACTGCCCGTAGTAGCTGTTCTCGCCGTCAGCGGTCTCCGCGCAGAAGATGTCGATCGGAAGGCCGTCGATGGCACTGCGGATATTGATGCCTGCGAGGCTGTTTCCGGCCTGCTCGTACTGGTACCGCTGCGGAGGGGTCAGAAGCCCCAGCTCCTTCATCACGTCGTTGAACAGCTTGGCCCCGCCGGTGTTCAGGGACATGGAGGAGTCGGAATAGTCGCTCTTGCAGCAGAACAGGTTCACGGGCACCGCCCCGGGGCGCATCGTGTACTTGTTCCCCGCGCTGACATGCTGACCGCTCATCGAAAGAAGCTCACTCCCCTTGGCGCAGTAGATGCGGAGGTTCTTGCTCGGGTATTTCGTCGAGCTCGTTCCCTGGATACGGATGTAGCAGCTGGTGAGGATGAAGTCGTATTCCCTTCCGAGGGGCGAGTAATAATAGATGTCGGCCAGGAAGTCGGTCTTCTTGTTGTTCTCGGCATACACGTCATCCAGCTTGTTCTGACGCACGATGCGCAGCACGCCCTTCCCCCGCGCGAGCAGCTTGTCCAGGTCGACATCGCCCGTGTCCCCGAGGATGTCGTTCTCCTCGTACAGCGCCATCATGGTGTCCGTGCCGTCGGCATCCACCATCGCGTTCTCCAGTTCCTCGTCGTCATTGAGCGCGCGGTTATAGACGCGGATGCTGCGTATCTCCACGTCGGCACCTGTGCTGTCGAGGGTGATTTCCTGCGGGGTGTCCTGCTGGAAGTTGAACGCGGAGTCATAGAGGTCCGCGCCGGTACGGTTGCCGTTGACGTAGAGCTGCATCAGCCGGTTCTCCGCCGTCGTGCCGATCATCAGGGCGACCTTCATCTCCTCACCGTCGGCGTAGTTCGTGGCAAGTTTTACCTCGCGCATCACCTGCTCGTCGTCCTCGTTGGTGTAGGTCACGGTCTGCCCCGTGCGGAAGCCCGCCTCCTGTGTGGTGACAAGAAGTCCCTTGCCGCTGTTGATGCAACTCACAACGGCGGCCGAGCGGTCGGTGACATTGCTCACCTTCATGGTAATCTCTATCGTCAGCCCGGTGGATTTCACGTCGGTGGCGAAGGGCTTGTACCCGATGGTGGCCTTCGCCCCGTTCACGAGCTTCAGCGCGCTGCCCGTCCAGCCGCTGCTGCTCCAGTCCACGTTCTCGAACGTGGTACTCACGCCGCCGGCTTCCCATACGGCCGGGTCGCTCTCCTCGTTGCTGCGACCGGCAGCGTCCAGTTTGAACAGCAGCCCGTAGCTTGCCTCGGCGATGTCCACGCCGCTTTCGGTAACGTCGATGTCCAGGGTGTAGGTGGTCGCGCCGAGCTTCAGCTGTATTGTCTGTGTCCCCTTCTCGGTGAAGCGGTTGCCGTACGTCTGCACGCTTCTCGGCACGCTGACGCTGCGAGAGAGGCTGCCGTTACGCCAGATCTCCACCGTGGCCGGAACGGTGGCCGGGTCGTAAGCCACGAAGCTGAAGGAGCACTGCTCGTACTGTCCCACCTCGATGGTCGGGACGGTGTGGCCGGTTCCGGTGAGGATGCGCCCGTCGGCGTGGGTGATCTTTGTGCCGATGAACGGCGCACTGCTGCCCCTTTTAAGGATATCCATATACACGCTCTCGCTTTTCAGCGTCAGCCCGTCGGTCTCCATCTCGGCGACCATCTGCACGGTATGCCGGCCGACCGACAGTCCGGACATGTCCAGGCTGAACGTGCCGTTGGTGGTGCCGCTACGCGTCACGGAGTGGGCTTCCTTTTGCGCCCCGTCCACGTAGAGGGTCACGGTCTTCGTCCCGGTGCCGGTCACGGCGTAGGGGATCGTGGCGGTGTCGTCAGCGCCAAGGCCGCCCTGCGCGAGGCCGCTGGCGATATTGTAGGAACTCGACAGGCTCAGGGTGACGGACTTCACGCTGACGTAGGCCTGCTTCTTCTGCGTCTTGCCGGTGGACGGGTCGGTGGCGGTGGCCACGACGTAGATGTCGCTCGTGCCCAGCAGCAGGTACTTGGTCAGGTCGAGGGTGTACGTGCCCTTGCTTGCCTCCTGTATCGTCTCGCTGTAGGTGGTGGTGGCGCCGCGCTTCACCGTGATCTGCACCGTGGCCTTCTGCCCGGTGCTCTCGCCTTTCTCGTCGCCGGCGGTGTACTGGTGGTCGTAGCTCCACGTGAGTCTCACGCTGCCGCCCTCCTTGACGGTCGCGTTGTCCACCGACGCGCCCAGGACGATCCGTGTGGTGGAGGTGTCACCGCCACCGCTTCCGCCGCCTGCCGGGAGATCGACGGCCACCACCTCCGCGCCGCTCTTGTTGGTCAGCGTCAGACGCACGCTGCTCTCGTCGTCGCTAAGCTCGGCGTCCGCGCCGAAGATGGTGTTAGCCTCCAGTTCGGACAGTTTCGCCGCCACCGCCGCGTTCTGCACGGGGTTGGTGCTGTCCGCGTTCAGGCTCCCGTCCACCTCCACCTTCTCGATGGTCAGGCTCACGTTACCCTCCGCATCGGGATTCTGTTTTTCACCGTTCACCGTCAGGCTCTTCACCGTGCCCGCGCCGCCGAAGTCCTCCCACGCGCCCGTGCTTTCCCACGCCGTCAGGCTCGTGCCCGTGAACTGCTTCGTCTCCCATTTGCCCTGCGATACCTCGTAGGTGATGCAGCGGCCCTTGTAACGGTATTTCCCGTCCACCGCCACGATGGCCGTCGCCAGGGTGTAGTAACCGCTTTGCAGCGGGACCTCCTCCGTCACGTTGTACGTGTTGCCACCGCTGCCCGTGCCACCGGGAATGTCCACCGAGGCAATCTCCGTACCAGTCTTACCAAGCAGGGTGAGTTTTACCGTATCGTTCTCCTCGTCCGGAACGGCCGTCATGCCGCCCACCAGGCTGCCTTCCACCGCGTCGGCGGCATCCTTTGCCTTTGTGGCGGCTTCATTGGCAGCAGCGGCAGCGGCCTGTGCCACGCCGGCCTTCTCGTTCGCCGCGGCCGCAGCGCTGCCAGCGGCACTCGTGGCTTCCGCGGCATTGGTTGCCGCATTGTTCGCCTTCGTGGCGGCGGCGTTGGCTGTGGCCGCGGCATCCGTGGCGGGTTTGCCCAGCAGGGTAAGCGGGGCGCTCACCAGCTCGGTACCACGCAACGCCGGGAGGCTCTTGATGTTGTCCAGCGAGGTGACCTCGGTCAGCTCGTTCACGCCCTGGCTCTCCGCCTTGATCGCGTTCAGGATGTCGTTCTTAAGTTCCGTTTTCTCCGATTCTGTAAGTGCCATAAGTTATTCCTCCTTTTTTTATTGTTGTCAGTCATTGTAATAATGGTATGAAAGCGCGCTGAAGCCAAGGATGCACCAGCCGCACTTGTTCAGGCTGTAAACGATGGCGGGCTCCTCCCAGTCCTCGCCCGTATAGAGCAGGAGGAAGCGGTTCACGGAGGTGACGTACAGCCAGTTCCTCTCCGGGTTCTCCGGGGCGGAAGAAAGCTCTCCCTTCCACGTGATGCGGAGATCATCGGAAGCGCCGCCGTAAACGGGGAACTCCACCCACGCGCCGTACCAGTAAAGGTAGTTGCGGTTCCTCTTCGTGTCGTAGTAAAGCCATCCGCTCGAGGGGGAAGCGGGGGGACCGGCCGACGCCCCACGCCACGAAATCAGGTCCGCAAGGATTCTCCCGTTCAGCTCGGGGGTACCGACCAGCTCGATGATCCCGCTGATCCAGTCGATCTTGTAGGGGTCGGAATAGGAAAGCAGCGAATCACTGCTGAGGTTCACGTTGGAACCGCGGAGCAGCGTGCCGTCGTCCACACGGACGGAGCTGTAGCGGATAGAGCCCACCGTACGCGTATAGGGAGGGTGGCAGCCGTTGTAAAGGGTTACGCGCGAGCCGATATAACGCACGTCGTTCGGAAGGATGATGTCCGCACCGTTCGACGAACCGGCCATGTCCACCTTCAGGCTCAGCTCGCGGCCGATCAGGTAGCCGGACTCGCCGCGGCCCGAGCAGGAGGTCAGGACGGCGTCGCTCGACTCCACAAGGTGGAAGTTCGTGCGGATATGCCCGGAGAACGTGCCCGCGTTCGCCTCGATGCTCCCGTCCTCCAGGATCTTGAAATTATCGTTGGCCGTCACGAGGCCCTCCAGCTTGACACGGTCCCCGGTCAGCTTCACCACGCTGATCCTGTTACCGTCAGCGTCTGTCTCGTCCACACTCACGCCGATAAGCGCCAGTTTCCCGTCTGCGTCCTGGGCGTAGATGCCCGCGCCCTCCGGCTTCACCACAAGGCCCGTCTCTTCCAGCATGTTCTCGTCACGGTCAAAGACGGCGGCCGTTATCTTCACCAGACGCTCCGACTGCTCGAAAAGCGTCCGGTAGCGGTGCGCGAGGCTCTCCACCTTGTCAGTGGAAAGAACCAGCATGTACAGGTAGATGTCTCCGGTAAAGGACAGCTTGAAATCACCGGTACCGTTCCAGAGGCCACTGCACGTGTACTGTACATAGCCGTCCGTGACATCCAGTTCCTCCTCCACCTCCAGGCTGTTGAAATTGGCAAAACCGGTCTTGTCAACATCCACGAACTGGACTCTCAGAGTCCCTTTGGTTGCGCAGCGGTAAAAGAAGGAAAGGTACACCGGCACGGCCTCCTTCTCCCCGTCACCGTTCACCGGCATGGAGGGGATGCTTTTCAGGTTCGCGCGTTTCTGGAGGATATACTTGTTACGGATGCGCACCACCGTCCGCCCGTCATCCACCGTCACGCTCGCCCCGTCTCCCTTCCTGGCCAGCACGTTGTTGTTCGCCCAGATCCAACGGTTACCGGCAAGGAAGAACACCGTCTCGTTCTCCGTGTTCCATTTCTCCAGGCCGTCGTCAAAGGCGGGGTTGTTCAGGTAGCCCTTCTCCGTGGCGAAGTCGTTCCGAAGGGCGGTCACCGCGCTGGTGATGCGTCCCTCCACGATCTCGAACTTGGTCTTGATATCCTCGCCGGTCACTAAGAGGAACGTGCCGCGCAGGTAGGCATTGTCGCTGTAAAGGCCGTTGCCGTGCGGCTGGTTGTCGGCCGGGAACCAGTCATCGCTGATGCTGTCCAGGTTGCCCAGGCGCGCACGCAGGCAGCCCGAAAAGTTCTTCGCCTTCACCCCGTCCATCACGTCCACGCGGGGCTGCCCGTCCTCGGTGGCGGAGATCAGGATCAGGTTCTGCCGCAAAGGGTTCTCCGTGTTGCCCATCAGCACGCACTCGTCGCCCGCCTCCGGAAGGGAAGCACCGAACTCCCCTTCAGGCACGAGGATGGAGTCACCCTCCACACCGGCCACCTCCACCCAGTAGCCTTTCAGGTTTCCGCCGGTAAAGGTCTGGCAGCGCATCAGGTCATGGGCAGCGAACGTGTTATCCTGCTCGAAAGTGATCTTCCAGTATCCGTCTTCCAGTACGGCGGTCTTTATCTTACCATTGGCGGCGCTCACACAAAGCTGGCCGCCCACGCTGCGCACCTTCTCGATAAGCAGCTCCAATACTACCATGACCTGGCGTACCGTCAGCTTGTCGATGGTCAGATGGGACAAAGCGTCCTCCATCCAGAGCCGCCACCCCTCACCGAAAAGACCGTCCACGAATTTCGGACTGCGAAGAAGCTCACGCACGACAAGGGTCAGCAGCCCGGCATTGCCCTTGTCATCAATACCCGCATTATCCTCCTGTCCGAAAGAGGCTCCCGCTTCGAAGGTGATCTTCCCCTTTGCACGGTCATTCTTTTTTTTGCTGATGTGTTCCGCCTGACTTCTCCGCGCGGAAAAAAGATTGTTGTCCGTAGGCAGTGTCTTGTCCCAGCTACGGATAATGTCAGGAAGCGCGGCACCCTCCGCCTTTGACTTCGTATAGTTTTTCAGTTCCCCGATACTGTCATTCACCCGTTCAAACGCACCACTATGCAGGGCATCGCTGATCTCGATGTCCATC
>OMGJ01001125.1_pt1 | contig 12783 bp, 7 predicted proteins | sample 1645811 | NCBI WGS metagenome assembly OMGJ01 (sample SAMN05578589, study PRJEB25193) | human gut metagenome | biome: Human Microbiome; feature: human-associated habitat; material: feces | host: Homo sapiens | place: USA:Birmingham | reverse complement strand
GAATTGGATACTACCCAAGCCATTCCTGCTGTTAAGGGGACCTTCACCAATGCAGGTCAATTCCAAGTTATCATTGGTAATGATGTGCCAATCTTTTATAACGATTTCACTGCTGTATCAGGGATTGAAGGTGTTTCTAAAGAAGCTGCTAAATCAGCTGCCAAGAGCAACCAAAACCCAGTTCAGCGTGTTATGACAACCTTGGCGGAGATCTTTACGCCTTTGATTCCAGCTTTGATTGTTGGGGGGGCTTCTTCTTGGTCTGCAAAATGTCTTGGGTAGTATCCAATTCAGTAATCTAGGTGGTAAAACAATTGTTGAGGTCTCGAAATTCTGGGAAGGGGTTAATGAAATTGTTTCAGTCATCAGTGGTGCTATCTTTGGTTTCTTGCCAGTAGGTATCACATGGTCTGTCTCTCGTAAGATGGGGACAAGTCAAATTCTTGGTATTGTACTTGGGATTTGCTTGGTTCATCCTAGCTTGCTTAGTGCCTATGAATATGCGGCTCACAAGGCTGCGGGAGATGTTCCACACTTTATCCTTGGTTTTGAAAAAGTTGGTTACCAAGGACAAGTTATTCCAGCACTCTTGGCTGGTTTGACACTCTCTTATCTTGAAATTTTCTGGCGTAAATATATTCCAGAAGTTATCTCAATGATCTTTGTGCCACTCTTATCATTGGTTCCAGCAGTTATCCTTTCTTACGCTGTTCTTGGTCCAATTGGTTGGTGGCTTGGAGGCCTTATCTCAGGTGTGGTATTGGCCGGTTTGACTGGTCCTGTTAAATGGCTCTTCGGTGCGATCTTTGGTGCCATCTATGCACCATTTGTTATCACTGGTCTTCACCATATGACTAATGCGATTGACCTTGAGTTGGTGCGTACTGCTGGTGGTACTGGTTTATGGCCGATGATTGCCCTCTCTAACATTGCACAGGGTTCAGCAGTATTTGCGTACTACTTTATTAAACGTCACGATGAACGTGAAGCACAAATTTCACTTCCAGCAACTATTTCAGCTTATCTTGGTGTCACTGAACCAGCACTTTTTGGTGTTAACGTTAAGTATGTCTATCCATTAGTAGCAGGTATGTCTGCCTCTGCCTTGTCAGGATTGCTCTCAGCAGTCTTTGGAGTTCAAGCAAACTCTATTGGTATCGGTGGTCTTCCAGCTATTCTCTCAATTAAACCTCAATATTGGGCAATCTTTGCGATTATTATGATTGTTGATATTGTAGTTGCTATGGTATTGACATTCCTCTTCCACAAAACTGGATTTTTAACGAAAACAGAGGAAGATGGGCATGCACAAGAAGCGCTTAAAGAAGCTTCAGAAGGTTTGGTACAACCAACGGTTCTTGCTGAGTCAGCAGAGGTTGTTAGCCCACTTGCTGGCCAAGTTAAACCGCTTAGCCAAGCAACAGATCCTGTCTTCTCATCAGGTGTCATGGGACAAGGTGTCGTGATTGAACCAAGTCAAGGTGAATTGGTTTCACCAGTGAATGGTACAGTGACAGTACTCTTCCCAACTAAGCACGCCGTAGGTATCGTTTCTGAAGAAGGTGTTGAAATGCTAATGCACATTGGTATGGATACGGTTAGTCTTGACGGAAAAGGGTTTGAGGCTCATGTTGAACAAGGTGATAAAGTTGTTGTTGGTCAACAATTGATTAGTTTTGATATGGATGTTATCAAAGAAGCTGGTTTGGTCACTGAGACTCCAGTAATCATTACAAATCAAGATGATTTCCAAGCAGATGTTGAAGGTGATCTTCCACGTGATATCAAACGTGGGGATGTTCTCATGACTGCAACACGTACAAAATAATGACACATGAGGGGTGGAGGTATCGAGGCTCCGCCCCCTTGTTAAAAAGAGGTTAAACAAATGGCATTAGATAAAACAAAGGTTGTTTACCAAATTTATCCAAAATCATATAAGGACACTACAGGAAATGGAATCGGTGATTTCAGAGGAATCATTGAAAAAATTCCTTATCTAGCAGAGTTGGGCGTGGATATGGTTTGGCTCAATCCTTTCTATCCGAGCCCACAACGTGACAATGGTTACGATATTTCAGACTATACAGCCGTCAACCCTGTCTTTGGAGATATGGCTGATTTTGAAGAAATGGTCCGTGTCGGTAAGGAGCACAAGATTGATTTCATGCTAGACATGGTACTTAACCATTGCTCAACGGAGCATGAGTGGTTCCAAAAAGCATTGGCTGGTGACAAGTATTACCAAGATTTCTTCTTCATTCAGGACCAACCAACCGATTGGTTATCTAAATTTGGTGGTTCTGCCTGGGCTCCTTTTGGAGATACAGGGAAATACTATCTTCACCTCTTTGATGAAACACAGGCAGACCTCAATTGGCGTAATCCCAATGTTCGTAAGGAGTTGTTCAAGGTGGTCAACTTCTGGCGTGACAAGGGAGTTAGAGGTTTCCGTTTCGATGTGATCAATTTGATTGGGAAAGATGAGGTCTTGGTGGATTGCCCTGAAAATGAAGGGAAACCAGCTTATACGGATAAACCAATTGTTCATGACTATCTTCGTATGATGAATGAAGCGACCTTTGGTTCTGATGATAGCTTTATGACAGTTGGAGAGATGTCATCGACAACCATTGACAACTGTGTTTTGTATTCAGCACTGGAGCGCCACGAGTTGTCTATGGCCTTTAACTTCCATCATCTTAAAGTAGACTATGAAGATGGTCAAAAATGGACCATTACTCCTTTTGATTTTGAAGAGCTCAAACGTCTCTATCATACTTGGGGCAAGGAAATGAGTGAACGTGGTGGTTGGAGTGCCCTTTTCTGGAATAACCATGACCAACCTCGTGCCTTGAATCGCTTTGTAGATATCAAGAACTTCCGTAATGAAGGAGCGACCATGCTAGCAGCTAGCATTCACTTGTCACGTGGAACTCCGTATATCTACATGGGCGAAGAGATTGGAATGATTGATCCAGACTATGATTCTATGGCAGATTATGTGGATGTCGAATCCATCAATGCCTACCAGATGCTTTTGGACCAAGGTAAGTCTCCTGAGCAAGCCTTTAAGATTATCCAAGCTAAGTCACGTGATAATTCACGTACGCCAATGCAATGGGATGCTTCTGAAAATGCAGGTTTTTCAACAGACACTCCATGGTTGAAAGCTGGTAAATCTTACAAAGACATCAACGTTGAAAATGAAATCGACGGACCAATCTTTAAATTCTATAAAGAATTGATTCGCTTGCGTAAAGAAATGCCGATTATTTCAGAAGGCAGCTATCAGCCGGCACTTGAAGATAGTCAACAAGTCTATGCATTTGAACGTCACTTAGATGGTCAAAAACTCTTGGTACTCAATAATTTTTATGGAAGTGAAGCAGAAGTGGAGATTCCAGCAGAATACCAGTCAGGGCGCGTGCTCTTATCAAACTATGACGATGCAGAGCTTGCTGAAAAGGTAAGTCTTAAGCCTTATCAAACCCTAGCAATCTTAGTAAAATAAGCCAAACTTTCCTCAGTAAATGCTTTTGCTGGGGAATTTTGTTATAATGAAAGCACTTTTAATGTTGATGGAGGAAGTGTAATGACACGCTTACAAGATGATTTTTACCATGCGATTAATGGTGAGTGGGAAAAAACAGCAGTGATTCCCGATGATAAGCCACGTACAGGTGGTTTCTCAGATTTAGCAGATGAAATTGAAGACCTTATGCTTGAAACGACTGATCAGTGGTTGGCAGGAGAGAATATTCCAGACAATGCTATTCTACAAAACTTCATTAAGTTTCACCGTATGGCTGCGGACTTTGACAAACGTGAGGCATTGGGTATCGAGCCTGTTAAACCTTGGATTGAAGAATACAAGAAGCTTTCCTCATTCTCAGAATTTGCTTCGAAAATTGCTGAGTACGAGATGTCTGGTAAACCTAATGCGTTCCCATTCGGTGTATCTCCAGACTTTATGAATGCTCAATTAAATGTCCTCTGGGCAGCAGCGCCAAGTATTATTTTACCTGATACAACCTATTACACTGAGGATAATGAGAAGGGCAAGGAGCTTTTAGGAATTTGGCGTGAAATGGAAGAAGAACTCCTTGAGAAATATGGCTTTACAGCTGAAGAAATCAAAGATATCTTGGACAAGGTTATCGCCCTTGATGCTAAGTTGGCCAAGTATGTCCTTTCGAGTGAAGAATCTTCCGAGTATGTGGAACTCTACCACCCATATGATTGGGAAGACTTTACCAAGCTAGCACCGGAACTCCCACTTGATAACATCTTCACAGAAATCTTGGGACAAGTTCCTGATAAAGTTATCGTTCCTGAAGAGCGCTTCTGGACAGAATTTGCGGCAGAATATTATTCAGAAGATAATTGGGAGCTACTTAAGGCGAGCCTACTTATCGATGCTACGACAATTTGGAATGCCTATTTGACAGACGAACTTCGTGTTCTATTTGGAAAATATGGTCGTGCGCTTTCAGGAACACCACAAGCCTGGGACAAGAAAAAAGGAGCCTACTATTTGGCACAAGGACATTACAATCAGGCTCTTGGACTTTGGTATGCAGGCGAAAAATTCTCTCCAGAAGCAAAAGCAGATGTTGAAGCGAAGGTGGCAACTATGATTGATGTTTATAAATCACGCCTTCAAACAGCAGATTGGTTGGCTCCTGAGACACGTGAAAAGGCTATTACGAAACTCAATGTCATCACACCTCATATCGGTTATCCAGAAAAACTACCTGAGACATATGATAAGAAGATTATTGATGAGAACTTGTCACTTGTTGATAATGCACAGAAGTTAGTCGAAATTTCAGTTGCACATAGTTGGAGCAAGTGGAATCAACCTGTTGATCGTAGTGAGTGGCATATGCCTGCCCACATGGTTAATGCTTACTATGATCCACAGCAGAACCAAATTGTTTTCCCAGCAGCTATCCTTCAAGCACCTTTCTATGATATTGCACAAAGCTCATCAGCCAACTATGGTGGTATTGGTGCTGTCATTGCTCACGAGATTTCCCATGCCTTTGATACAAACGGAGCTTCCTTTGATGAGAATGGTAGTCTTAAGAACTGGTGGACTGAGGAAGACTATGCAGCCTTTAAGGAACGTACTGACAAGATTGTGGATCAGTTTGAGGGCTTGGATTCTTATGGTGCCAAGGTCAATGGTAAATTGACTGTTTCTGAGAATGTTGCTGACCTCGGTGGTGTAGCCTGTGCCTTAGAGGCCGCTAAACGAGATAAGGATTTTTCAGTTCGTGAGTTCTTTGTTAATTTTGCGACAATCTGGCGTATGAAAGCACGTGAAGAATACATGCAAATGTTAGCTAGCGTGGATGTGCATGCTCCGGCTAAATGGCGCACCAATGTTATCGTGAGCAACTTCGACGAATTCCACAAGGAATTTGACGTTAAAGAGGGCGACGGCATGTGGCGTGCCCCAGAAGATCGCGTGATTATTTGGTAATAATGATGAAATCTGTCCAAAAATGGACGGATTTCTTTATTTTTGTCATTGTAAGGGTTTACATAGTGACTAGAAAACGCTATAATATACTTGTGTTAAAGCTTGTGAAGTTTTTAACAAGTATTCAAAGGAGTTTCATATGACTAAACAAACTAAAGATGTTCAAACAGTAATAGATGAATTGGCAACAAAAGGGGTTGAAGCCCTTGATGCTATGGCTAACTTTACGCAGGAGCAAGTGGACCATATTGTTCACCAAGCTGCGATTGCTGCTCTAGATAAACACATGTATTTGGCTAAATTGGCCGTTGATGAAACAGGGCGCGGTATTTACGAAGATAAAGCCATCAAGAACATGTATGCTTCTGAATACATTTGGAATAGTATTAAATATGACAAAACTGTAGGCGTTATTGCTGAAGATAAAGAACAAGGTTTGGTTTCTATCGCTGAGCCGGTTGGTGTTATCTGTGGGGTTACACCAACAACTAACCCAACTTCAACAACCATTTTCAAAGCCCTCATTGCTCTTAAGACACGTAACTCTATCATCTTTGCCTTCCACCCATCAGCTCAGAAATCATCTGCTGAGGCTGCTCGTATTGTTCGTGATGCAGCTATTGAAGCAGGTGCACCTAAGGACTGCATTCAGTGGATTGAAGAGCCATCTATCGAAGCGACTGGTCTCTTGATGAACCATCCTAAGATTGCCACAGTACTTGCGACTGGTGGACCTGGTATGGTTAAAGCAGCTTACTCAACTGGTAAACCAGCACTTGGTGTAGGAGCTGGGAATGTACCTGCCTATATTGCGGCAGATGCTAAAGTTAAACGTGCTGTCAACGATATCATTCTTTCAAAGAGTTTTGACAATGGTATGATTTGTGCTTCTGAACAAGCAGCTATCGTTGATGCAGCTATTTATGACGAAGTTAAGGCTGAATTTGAAGCACATCAATGTGTCATCATTTCTAAAAAAGCCGACATTGCTAAATTGGAAAAAGTCGTTCTTAATGAAGCGCGTACAGCTGTAAATGGTGCCATTGTAGGTCACTCAGCTATTGAAATCGCTGAAAAAGCTGGTCTTAAAGTTCCTGCAGGTACAAAATTGCTTTTGGCAGAAATTCCAGATGCAACAATGGAACACCCACTTGCCTTGGAAAAATTGTCTCCAGTACTTGCCCTTATCAAATCTGATGGCGTTGAAGATGGATTCAAAAAAGCAGAAGGTATGCTCAATTTGGGTGGTCTCGGACACACAGCTGTTATCCACACTGAAAATGAAGAGCTCCAACTCCAATATGGTATTCGCATGAAAGCCTGCCGTGTCTTGGTTAATAGTCCATCAGCTGAAGGTGGTATCGGTAATATCTACAATAACATGATCCCATCATTGACTCTTGGTTGTGGCTCATACGGACACAACTCAATCTCTCACAATGTTAGTTCATTTGACCTTCTTAACGTAAAAACATTGTCAAAGCGTCGCAATAATATGCAATGGTTTCGCGTCCCACCAAAAATCTTCTTTGAAAAAGACTCAATAACATATCTGCGTCATATCAAAGCTAAGCGTGTAATGTTGGTCTGTGATCCAGGTATGGTTCAGTTTGGCTACGCTGCCTTGGTTAAACGCCAATTGGAACTCAACCGTCACGATCCAATGATTGAAGTTTTCTCAGATGTTGAGCCTAACCCATCTACGAATACGGTTTATAAAGGCTTGGAACGCTTTGTAGACTTCCAACCAGATGTCATTATTGCCCTTGGTGGTGGTTCTGCAATGGATGCGGCTAAGGCTATGTGGATGTTCTTTGAACACCCAGATGTAAGCTTTTTCGGTGCTAAACAAAAATTCTTAGATATTCGTAAACGTACCTATAAGATTCCATATGCTGAAAAGACCACATTTATCTGTATCCCTACAACTTCAGGTACGGGTTCAGAAGTAACGTCATTTGCGGTTATCACTGATAGTGAAACTCATATCAAGTATCCATTGGCAGATTACGCTTTGACTCCGGATATTGCTATCGTCGACCCTGCTTTGGTTATGAGTGTACCTGCCAGCGTTACGGCAGATACAGGTATGGACGTTTTGACTCACGCTATTGAATCTTATGTATCAGTCATGGCTAGCGACTATACACGCGGACTTTCACTTCAAGCGATTAAACTTGTTTTTGAAAATCTTGAACATTCTTACCGTTTTGGTGATGAAGAATCACGTGAAAAAATGCATAATGCGTCAACAATGGCTGGTATGGCCTTTGCCAATGCCTTCCTTGGTATTAGTCACTCATTAGCACATAAGATTGGTCCAATGTACAATATTCCACACGGACGTACCAATGCAATTCTTCTACCTCACGTTATCCGCTACAATGGTCGTGATCCTCAAAAACACGCCATGTTCCCTAAATATGACTACTTCCGTGCAGACAAGGATTATGCTGATATTGCTCGTTTCATGGGATGGGGTACTGACAAACAATCAGATGCTGAATTGGTTGAACTTTTGGCACAAAAAGTATACGAATTAGGTATTGCCGTTGGTATTGACATGAACTGGAAGGGACAAGGTGTCACTAAGAAACTTCTTCAAGACACTGCCTATACTTTGGCCGAACATGCTTATGAAGACCAATGTACAACAGCTAATCCGAAAGAACCACTTATTTCAGAATTGAAAGAAATCATCGAAATTGCCTTTGATTATAAAGGGTAAGTGATAGACTAAAGTAGCTCTATAAGGGCTACTTTTTTTGCCAGGAATCTTCTATATTAGAGTGTTTATCCAAATTAAAAATAAAGGACTTTCTTGAATAAGATAGAAAAACGCTTTAAGAATTGTTATAATAACCTTACAGCAAGATAAGGAGATTCCTATGACAAAAGAAGAAGGGCTTAGCTTGGGTGAAACAGCACACCCTCTTAAGCCTCATAAAATGGGACCATCGGGGGCTCTCATGGAAGGGAATAGAGCGACTAATAAGTTTAAAGAGTTTAATGCTGATAGGATGGTGAGTGTTCAATTCAATCCTAGTCAACAAGTAAAAGAATCAAAGGAGCCAGTAACCTCAAAGAATATTGTGGGGATGGTATCAGGTGTGATTGCAGCGATACTCACCATACTTTTGATCGTTTGTCTCGTGATGGGATACCGTTATCGAGCCGCAAGCATTGAGGGCGATTGGACAAGCCCAACCTTTAGTGAGAAAATGTTAGCCACTCTGAAAGATACTGCTAATACTAAGAATAAAGTTAGTAACGCTTTACCACAAGGTCAAGATCTTATCACCGATATCAATACAGTAATAAGTATTACTGACAATAAGGCTCACTTAAAAGTGAGCTTTGTTTACAATCGTAAAGGTCTTTATCAGGCTTACCAGAGTAGAGTTACTGAATTGAAAGGTCAGTACGGTGAGGAGTTCTCGGAGGTTTTTGATAGTTATTCATTGTCAGAAAAAGACTACTATAAACAGTTTGACGAGACGGTGAAGAAAGAACTTCCAAAGAGCTATACCTACGATGCCAAAACCGGTCGTGTCACAACAACTGCTTTTACGGGAGATATTAACCGTTGGGAGCAAACAATCACTGTGGATAAGGCTGGAGATTCAGATGCTTTTAAAAAAGGTGATGTCTTAGATTATACGCCTAACAATGGAGGCTTTACTATTAAGGCACACAGTGAATTTGGTGACATTAGCTTTACAAAAAATAAATAAAAAAGGAAATTAAAGGGGAATATAAATGACAAGAGCAGAATGGTTGGACTATTTTGAGACGGTAAACGGACGTAAGCCGAGTGTTCAGGAAATGGCGGATGCTTTGAAAGCTGGAGAGTTTGTTAATGAAGCACCAGCTAAAGCTGAAGATACAGCTACTACTGAACCTATTAAGGTTGAGGCAGAAATCGTCGAGACAAGCACTAGTCCTCTACCAACAGAAACGGCACCAGCGGTAACAACAACAGCACCTTCTATGGTTGCTTTTCCAGAAGGACAAGTAGCTATGGCAAATTTGGCTCCTAAAAAACCAATGGATCCCAAAAAGAAAAAACGCATCCTAGTCTCAGTTTTGTCAGCGGTAGTCCTCGTCTTCTTATGTATCGGTGGCTTTATGACTTACCGTTATGTGACAGGTAATATTGATGGCAAATGGTACAGTAGTTCTCTAGGTAGAGAGTATAGCTCAAGCATGTCTGAAAGTTTGACAGACTTGGATAGTAAGGAGCTTGAAAAGTACTTTAAAGATACTGCTGTAACCATGAAAGTAAAGGGTAGCAATGCCAAGGTGACTGCTAGCTATACTTTTGATAAGAAAACCTATATCAAGGACTATCGTGAGAGGGTTCAGAAGTCCTTCTCAGCCTTTGGAGATTTATTTAAAGCCTTCTATGGAGATTCCTTTGAAAACTATTATAGTGAGGAAACCATAGAAAAAGAACTTGATGAAGCTCTTGAAAAAGCTGCGAAAGATAATGGTCAAAAGTATGATTCGAAGACAGGCGAAACAACGACAACCCTTTTCAAAGGGAAGGTTAGTCGCTTGGGACATAAGATGACTGTTACTTCTGTCAACAAAGACGTTGATATTGATGGTCTCAATGTGAAAAAAGGTCAAGAGCTAAAAGTGACTAAAAAAGACAAGAAAGTAACGCTTAGTGGTGATGGTAAATCAAAAGATATTACTTTCTCAACTAAGAATGACACCAAAGATAAATTTTAAGATGACATCTGGAATAGCTATTCCGGATTTTTTCATGTCGTTGAGGGAAGAGAATAAGGTGATATCCGAATGATTTTCTCACAAGTCACAATACGTGTAGAAATATTCTGACAATTATGCTACAATAGAGCCACATACTATCTAAAAAGAGGATTTACCATGACACTTGTATACCAATCAACACGTGACGAAAATAATAAAGTAACTGCTAGTCAAGCTATTCTTCAAGGTTTGGCAACAGATGGTGGCTTGTTCACACCGTTGTCAACGCCTGAGGTTGCTTTGGACTTTGATCAATTGAAAGACGCTTCTTATCAAGAAGTTGCTAAATTGGTCTTGTCAGCTTTCTTGGATGATTTTACTGAAGAGGAATTGGATTACTGTATCACAAATGCTTATGATGACAAGTTTGATACAGCTGCCATTGCACCAGTAGTTAAACTTAAGAACCACTACAACCTTGAACTTTTCCATGGTTCTACTATCGCTTTCAAAGATATGGCCCTTTCAATCTTGCCTTACTTGCTAACAACATCAGCTAAAAAGCAAGGTGTTGATAATAAGATTGTCATCTTGACAGCGACATCAGGTGACACTGGTAAGGCTGCCATGGCTGGTTTTGCAGATGTTCCTGGAACTGAAATCATTGTCTTTTATCCAAAAGACGGTGTTTCAAAAATCCAAGAATTGCAAATGACCACTCAAACAGGAGCTAACACTCACGTTATTGCCATTGATGGTAACTTTGATGATGCCCAAACCGATGTGAAACGTATGTTTAATGATGTTGACTTGCGTGAGAAATTGTTGGCTCATCATACGCAATTCTCATCAGCTAACTCAATGAACGTTGGTCGTTTGGTACCGCAAGTGGTTTACTATGTATATGCCTATGCGCAGTTGGTTAAGGCAGGTCATATCCAAAACGGAGATAAGGTCAACTTCACAGTACCAACAGGAAACTTTGGTAATATCTTGGCGGCTTATTATGCACGTCAGATTGGTGTTCCGGTTGGCAAATTAATCTGTGCTTCTAATGAAAATAACGTCCTTACAGACTTCTTCGCAACAGGTACTTATGACAAGAAACGTGACTTCAAGGTAACAACAAGCCCTTCTATGGATATCTTGGTATCTTCTAACTTGGAACGCTTGATTTTCCACCTTCTTGGTAATGATGCTGCTAAGACTAAAGAGCTCATGGATGCACTTGTGACTAAGGGTGAGTATACTTTGGCTGATGCAGATAAAGATATTCTTGATTTGTTTGCAGCAGGTTTTGCAACTGAGGATGAAACAGCTGCTGAAATCAAGCGTGTCTATGATGAAGACAAGTATATCGAAGATCCTCATACAGCAGTTGCCTCAGCTGTTTACGAAGCATATGTTCAAAAGACAGATGACCACACACCAACAGTTATCGCTTCAACAGCTAGCCCATACAAATTCCCACGTGTGGCTGTTTCAGCTGTCACTGGTAAAGACAGTGGGGATGATTTCAAAGCAGTAGAAGATTTGCACCAACTTTCAGGTGTAGCTATCCCAGCTGCTGTAGATGGACTTGAACATGCGGAAGTTCGCCATAAAACAGTTGTTGCGGCAGCTGATATGCAAAAAGCAGTTGAAAGCTATCTTGGTGTATAAGAATAAAAAAATAGGAGCTGAGAAATCAGCCCTATTTTTATCAATATAGAAAAGAATATTATGACAGAAACAAAGAAAATTCTAAACATAGCCTTGCCTGCTATGGCCGAAAACCTTCTACAAATGTTGATGGGGGTTGTCGATTCTTACCTAGTGGCTCAGGTGGGTATTATCGCTATATCGGGGGTTTCCGTAGCCAATAATATCATTACGATTTACCAAGCTATCTTCATTGCTCTAGGAGCCTCAAGTGCCAGTGTCATTGCTAGAAGTCTAGGAAAAGGTGATGAAAAAGCGACTAACCGAGACACTTGGGATGCTATTATTATTACCCTTGCTCTTAGTCTCATCCTTGGTCTACTTTCCATTTTTGGTGGTGGGGCCATTCTTAATCTTTTAGGTACTGAGCAATCTGTGACTCAGGCTGGTAGTCTCTACCTTGCTCTTGTCGGTGGAGGAGTGGTCTTCTTAGCCTTGATGACTACTTTTGGTAACATCCTACGAGCCAAGGGACGACCTCGTATTTCCATGGTTGTCAGTCTTTTGACCAATGTTCTTAATGCTATTTTATCTTCTTTAGCTATCTTTGTTGGACATTGGGGGATTGTTGGGGTCGCTACAGCTACGGTTTTCTCTCGTCTGGTTGGGACAGTGATACTCTGGCAAGCGATGAAACTAGATGTGAAGCAGCTTGAAATTACCAAACCTTTTAATAGAGAGTTGTTGGGGATTGCACTGCCAGCAGCAGGTGAACGACTGATGATGCGTGCTGGAGATGTGGTCATCGTGGCTATTATTGTTACCTTTGGTACAGCCGTTGTCGGTGGTAACGCCATTGGTGAAAACCTCACCCAGTTTAACTATATGCCTGGTATGGGAGTCGCAACGGCTATACCAAAGGTAACAATAAT
>OMGJ01001096.1_pt1 | contig 13029 bp, 7 predicted proteins | sample 1645811 | NCBI WGS metagenome assembly OMGJ01 (sample SAMN05578589, study PRJEB25193) | human gut metagenome | biome: Human Microbiome; feature: human-associated habitat; material: feces | host: Homo sapiens | place: USA:Birmingham | reverse complement strand
GAATCGACGATCTCATCAAAATTCAAATTTCTCTCTGCCATGCCAAAATCCTCTCCTCTTTTCGCGTTTCTGATCCTATTCCAATCCCTTAAATACTTCCGCTAACTCCGCGAGAAGGTCCTCGATATCCTCGATTCCCACGGATACCCGGAGCGTGCACGGCGTGATTCCATTTTTCAGCCGTACTTCCTCCGGCACATCCGCATGGGTCTGGGTCGTCGGGTAGGTGATCAGTGTCTCCACGCCGCCGAGGCTCTCTGCGAAACGGATCATTCTTACCTTCTCCAGAATGGCAAGGGCAAACTCTTTGCTCTCGAGCTGGATTGTCAGCATGGCACCGAAGCCTCTTGCCTGTTTTTTCATAATCTCATAGCCCGGGTGATCCGGCAGTCCCGGATAAATCACTCTTGTGACTGCTTTCTGCTGCTGCAGCCATGCGGCAATCTGTTTTGCATTCTCCTGGGAGCGTTCCATGCGGATGCCAAGCGTCTTCATGCCGCGCAGTACCAGCCAGCAGTCAAACGGAGCAAGGCCTGCACCTGTTGTCTTGATCAGGAAACGCAGTTTTTCCTGAATATCTTCGCGGTTCGTCACGATAAAGCCTGCCAGTGTATCGTTGTGACCACTCAGGTATTTCGTGCCGCTGTGAATCACAACGTCCGCACCGAGATCGAGCGGATTCTGAAAATACGGGGACATAAAGGTGTTGTCCACAATCAGAATCAGGTTGTGGCGTTTTGCGATATCTGCCATCTTTCTGATATTGGTTACGTTCATCATCGGGTTCGTCGGGGTCTCGATGTAGATGGCTTTTGTATTTTCTTTCACATAGCTTTCCACGTCATCACGGCAGCAGTCAATGCCAGAAAATTCGACGCCGTTTTTCTCGTTCACATGGTGGAACAGACGAATGCTTCCGCCGTACAAATCGGAATCCGCAATGATGTGGTCTCCCGGGCGGAACAGCTCCATCAGAAGTGAGATCGCTGCCATGCCGGAGCTTAACGCAAATGCATCAATTCCGTTTTCCAGCACAGCCACCATTTTTTCCAAATGCTCTCTGGTCGGGTTCTGCAGTCTGCTGTAATCAAATCCGGTGCTCTGTCCTACGCCCGGATGTGCATACGTTGCGGTCTGATAAATCGGGTAACTGAGTGCACCGTAGTGGTTACACTGTCCTTCGTCTTCTTCTAAATGGATACATTTTGTGTCAATTCCTCTTGCCATATGAATAATCTCCTGTTATTTCGTAATTTTTCTTTCTATACTAATCTGATAGGTTTTGTAACGTAACCTATCATAACAGAAAATGCGGCGTTTGTATATTCCCTTTTTTCTTTGACTTGTTATAAGTTTTTCCTATAACTATCATAAAAAAACGCCGCCAGAAGATTTTTCTCCCGGCGGCCGCCTCTTGCATCTATATTTTAAATAAGTTCCGCACAGATCGGATCATGATCAGAAAGGCACACACCGTCCTTCTGCTCCGTCCATTTTTCCACCTTTTTCAGTTCCCAGTCCCCTTTGAGAATAATATAATCAATCGAGCACTGCGGATCGTTCGGATCGTCTCTGTGGAAATTGTGGAACGTAATACCGATTCCTTCCGTCGCATTCACAAGACCGGCAGTTTCCCTCAGCGGTTTCATCTCTTTGCTGTCCGGCTCGGCATTGAAGTCGCCGCTAAGAATCACCGGCACATCGGCAAATGCTTTCTCTGCTCTCAGATGTGCGAGAATCTGCTCCAGGCCAAGCTTTCTCGCCCCTGCGCACTCGTGATCCAGATGGGTGTTGATGACGCGGAACACTTTTCCGGTCTCCATATCCTCAAATACCACATCCGTCGCAGTACGCGGGCACATACTCTGTACCGGATAGCGGGATCCCGGCGCGTACGGTGTCGGTGACAGCCAGAAGGTTTCCAGGCTCACAATCTGAAAACGCTCTTTCCGATAGGCGATGATCATTGCCTCGCCGGTCAGATCCTTTTCTCTTCCACATCCGGCAATGTAATATTCCGTCAGATTTTCCTTCAGCCAGGCAGCCACATGCGGCAGTACCTCCTGAAAACCGATGATATCCGGCTTTTCCTGTCTGATTTTTTCCAGAATCAGCGGTCTGCGGTAGATAAAATTATTGGCTCCATCCTGGCCAAAATCACAGCGAATATTAAATGTTACATATTTCATCGTAAAATCCCTCTTTTCATTTGTTTTCCTAACCCTTATTTTTGCTGGAAAGCGCTGTGCTTTCTCTTCTTTTTCTTCGTATTCACACGGCGCAGACACGCATAGCGCAGCTTCAGCCGCATTTTCCAGCTGCAGCCCGGTACCGGCTCCATCAGCTTTTCCAGAAAATGGTTCAGCGTACGTTCTTCATAAGGAGACAGCAGAATCTCACCGTAGATATGTTTCTCGATCAGATGGCAGACACGCGTATATTCGCCTGGCTCGACCGCCGGAAATCTGCGGGCGAGTTCTGCATCGGTTGCTGCTGTTTCCCAGCCAAGACCGGCATCTATGCCCCACAGACAAAGATACTGGTAAATTCTTGCTTCCGTTCTTCGGATCCGCCTGCCCGGCCGCTCCTTCTGCTGTTTCTTTGCCGCCGGTCCAAGGCAGATGATCCGCGCCGCCTCCGCCGCAATCACAAGCAGCGTCAGCAGAATCAGAAGCACGCCAAGCAGCCCGAGAAGAAACAGCGAAACACTGCGCAGTACCGGAAGAACGGCTTCGCCTGCCTTGCTCTTTCGGTTTTCCACACCGGTAATCTGCTCCGCCGACAGCGAATTGTTCTCCAGCACCACATTCTTCTGTACAGAATCTGGACTTCCGACCATTTTCTGAAGAGATGCAACATTATAATAGTACCCCGGTGTCACATCCGCCGGAAGCCATCCGATGCCGTCGAAGTAAATCTCCACCCACGCATGGGCATCGTTTCCGGTCAGCTCCGCCTGGCCTTTTTCCCCTGTCGGAACCGATTCCGAAAGAAAATATCCTTCCACATACCGTGCCGGAATGCCCTTCGCACGGAGCGCCTCCACTGCGGTCGACGCATACAGCATCGCATTTCCTTCCTTTGACTCATCCAGGAACCAGAATACCGGATCCTCGTCTTCCGGAATCGCTCCCGGATTTTCGCTGTACGTTACGCGGCTCTCCAGCACCTTTCGGATCCGGCCAAGCGCACTGTAGATGCCGTCCGTTTCCGATGGATCCTCTTCCCAGAAAACTTCCTGCATTTTATCGTACATCGTCTGGTCAACTGCCGTGTAATGGTCGTAAACAAACGTACGGTAAACGGACTCCGCCTCGCTGTACGTTTTCTGCTCCTCCGTTTCCGGGTTTTCCACCCAGGAAACGGCCACAACAAGCTCCGCCGGACGGGAGGATGACACCTCTGTCATACCGTAGTTCTGTTTTCCAAACAGGCCTTTTGCGTCCAGAAACTGATCTTTTTTCTCCGATGCCGCGCCGCTGGTTGTGATCTTTTTCAGCGAAGCAGGCGCATAAATGTAGTAGCGCGATGCTCCCGTATTTTCCACATAAACCCGGTTCGCTTCCGGCTTATCTTCCTCATCCCCGAGTGCATAATACTGCGCCGTCTGTGTCAGCGGATCAAAGTTCTTTTTCGCCAGCCATTCCAGCATGCCCGACGATGTACCGCGGTACGATTCGCCGGAAAGCGGCTCCCATACGCCATTCGCATACGTTCCGCCGACATAACCCTTAAAATACAGATTTTTCTTCTGTTCGGAACGGATCGCCAGCACCGGTTCCTCTCCCGCATGGAGCGTGTCTGCTTCATACAGATTTCCTTCCGGCAGTCCGTCCTTTCCATACCGAATCTCATAGATCTTCTGTTTCGTATCGCCCAGAAGCTGTGTGAAAAACGGAATCCTTTCCTGCGGCAGCAGTATTGCCGGAAGCAGGAAAACCAGAAGGCAGGCCAGCAGTCCTGCACAGTTGCTCTTCCACTGCGCATGTGACTTGCTTCCAAGCCCGAGGCCGATCATTCCTGCACTTAAGAATGCTGCCGATACCGGATGGAATACATCTAAGAGAAGCGGAATCAGAATGCCGGCTGCACAGATCAGAGAACCCAGGGTGCGGTGCTTTCTTTTCAGCAGCAGCATCCAAAGAACTTCTATCACAAGCACGGATACAACAAGTGTGACCGCCCAGATTTCACGGATTCCTGCGATAGCCATGTACGCTGCCGTGCCGCCGTCACGCGCTGCACTCCACCGTTCCGCCGTAATCCGCCAGAAGCCCTGCAGGCCGCGGATGCTCTGCGGGATTCCGGCAAGCAGCCACACCACCGCAAAGGAAATGATCTGGACTCCATCGCTTCTTTTCTTTTTCTGTTTTAATACCTCTGCCGCACAGCAGCAGAGCATGCCGAACGCAAGTCCGATCAGCAGTACCAGGTGTCCCGGCGCTGCATCACCCCAGATGTTCTGCAGCATTTCCATGATTCCAAATGCAATAAAAAATACCGGAATGACCGCTGTGACACCGGTCAGTTTTGTTCCCTTCGGAAGGATTTCCAGTGTGGGAATCTGTTGTTTTTGATTGTTCCAATTCTTCATACTGGCTCCTAGCATATGATTCTCTCGCATTCCCCGGCCTCCCATCTGCTGGGGAGTTCCAGACGCTCGCACGTTCCGGCCGTGCTGGTTTTGATGTGTTCCGTTTCCGTTGCCGCAAGCACTGTAACATCGATTTTTCCGTTCAGTGCGCCAGGATTCGGCATATCATCACCAGCTGCAAACAGAATCAGTTTCGTGAAGCGCTCTTCCATATGATTCATTTCAAAATAGCGGAGTCCCGTGCCGCTCATTTCCTGTACCGGCACACTGAGCCACAGTGCGATGAGCTGCTGAAATGCACTGCGGTTTCTGACTTCCTCTATTTTCAGGCCCTGCGGCGTCGGAAATGCAAAGCCGAAGACCGTATTCTGCCGCAGCAGTTCCTCGCCGATTGCGACCGTATAGCCGATCGCTGCGTTGATCTGCTCCGCCGCGTGCTTCTGTTTCAGCTGATTTTGTCCGAAATCCGGCAGCAGCACGGTATTGTAATGCGCAGGATCACTCGCCTGACGCAGGATCAGGCTGTCTGTCTTGCTCGACAGTTTCCAGTGAATCGAGCGGATGTCATCTCCCGGCGTATAATCCCGGATATCAAACATTTCACTTGGATCGCTTCCCTTTCGGTTCTGAACCATTCCGGTGTACCTGGGAATACCGGCCGCCGTGCGGGAAAGCTGCACCTGAAGCCGGCGGTGTTTCGGATAAACGACGGCGCTCGCAAGTTCCAGCGTATCAATCTCCATGCAGAACAGTCTTAAAAAGTCATACGCCCGGATCTGGCTGCATGTAACCTCAATTTCTCCGCAGAGCGGAATCGTTTCTTTCATCGCAAAACAATTGGCCCGGCCCGACAGCGGCAGGATCAGTCTCGTCTGCTCTGTCGTCTGGAACATTTCATTCTGGATGGCGAGGTCCATCTGGATACAGCGCAGAAACCACGGACTCTTCTGCGTTCTGACCGTAATTTCAAGCGGAAGCTCTTCGCCTCCGCGCACGCCTTTTCCGACCTTCAGCCTCACTTCCAGATCCCGGCATTCCTGATGCATACCGATACCGACGACAAGTGCAATCAGGATCAGGGCAGTGCCCGCATAAAGAAGGAACGGCTCACTGAAGAAAAAGACAAGCAGGAACATCGCACCCGCCGTGAGGATATACCCCAGTCGATTTTTCCACATAGCGGTTTACCTCTCTGCTTCCGGTCTTACCTTCATCATGATCTCCTCGAGAAGTGCTCTCGCTGTCAGGCCATCGACCTGTGCCTGCGGACGGAGAACGAGACGGTGTGCGCAGACATCACAGAAGATTCTCTGAACATCCTCCGGCACGACGTAGTTGCGCTCCCGAAGAACCGCTCCCGCACATGCCATACGCACCAGCGCCTGAACGCCTCGCGGAGAAATACCAAGCTCGATCAGCGGATGGTTTCTCGTCACTTCACAGAGACGGATCGCATAGCTTAAAACAGCGTCCGTCATCTTGACAGAACTCAGGTAATCTCTTACTTCCATAATATTCTGCGCTGTCGTTACCTCGCGCAGATCGGCAAGCGGATTGCTGTACTTCTGAGAGTGAATGATCTTCATCTGGTTTTCCAGGCTCGGATAGCCGATGGAAAGGCAGACCATGAAACGGTCCAGCTGGGATTCCGGCAGCGGCTGTGTTCCGGCAAAACCGAGCGGGTTCTGTGTTGCGATGCAGATGAACGGTTCCGGCAGCATATGCGTTACGCCGTCCACACTGATCGTATGCTCCTCAAGCACCTCAAGAAGCGCCGACTGTGTTTTCGGTGAGGTACGGTTGATCTCATCCGCCAGAAGAAGCTGGCAGTTGGCAGCTCCGTCGCGGTACTCGAACTGGTTTGTCTCGCGGTTGAACATGTTAAAACCGGTGATGTCTGACGGAAGCGTGTCGGTGGTGAACTGGATTCGTTTGTGGGAAAGTCCAAGCACTTTGGAAAAGGCGACAGCCAGTGTCGTTTTTCCGACGCCCGGGCAGTCCTCCAAAAGGATGTGTCCGCCGGCGTAGATGGTCATCAGTACCTTTTCTACAATTTCATTTTTTCCGATAAAGGCCTTGTTGACCTCTGCAATAATCTGTCTGGACTGCTCCACTATCATTCCTGTACTTCCTCCTCATCTGCGCTTTCTGGTTCGGACTGCACTGCCGTCTCTGCTTCTGTTTCTGTTTCCGCAGACCCTGCCTCCGATGCGCTCTCTGTTTTTTCTTCTGATTCCGGCGTTTCTTCTATGGTATCTGTAGTGTCAGTTGTGTCTGTCGTATCTGTGCTGTCATCCGGAACGGCTGTGTCATCACTGTCAGCTCCATCGTCATCTGTTTCTGGTGTCTGATCCGGCTCTTCCGATCCCGAAACCGCGGAATCTGCGCCGCCGTTTTCTTCTGCCGTCTTTGAAGTCTCCAACAGGCCCGGCAGTTCTCCGGCCAGCTCGGAGGCATCCGAAATCGGGTCGAGATCCATCATCACACGCAGGCGGTTTTCCACAGCAAGCAGCCGTTTTCCGGTCTCCTCATACACTTCCAGATCTGTCGGCTCTTTGCCGTCCACGGAAAGCTCCGCACGGATATCCGCCAGCATCTCATCCAGATTAGCATAGCCTGCCATCGGGTACATCCAGGCGTTGATATAATCATTCTCGGCATCGAATGCCACCATAATCTGAATCTTACTCTCATCATCGCCGAAGCGGAACGGTTCTTCTTTCGACCATCCCATCAGCTCCATCGGTGTGCCGCTCTCAAAATAGATATAGAAACGATTGTTTTTCGCTCCGTTAAATGCATTGGTCGAAAGACCGGCAATGTAATCCGGCACAATCACGCCCTGCAGGTCTGCGCAGGAACGGAACATTCCTGTTCCAATGTAATCCGGGTACCAGCCGTCCGGCAGATCCAGATCCGGTCCGGACAGGTAAACAAATTCCGTAGAGGACGGTGCACCGATCATCGTGATCATATCGTAATCCACGCGGTACGGATAAAAACCGGTCGGCTCGGAAACCGTCTCGATACCGAGCGTTCTGCGGATGCAGTTTTCTTTCTCCATCAGGGTTTCCTTCAGAATCTGATCGACCGTTTCATCCGCCGGGAACTCCCAGGTCTCCCAGTTCATGTTGTTCCACTGAATATCAGTCCACATGTTCTGATAAGCGGAATCATCCCCGAAATCGTAATAGCCCGCATACAGATAACGCCACTCTTTGATATAGTTTTCCTCAGAGCCCTCCGGCACATTGAGCCGTAGCCGTTCGGACTCTTCTTCCTGCGTCCAGTTATAGTTGAACTGGAATCCCATACTGCCGTAGATACCGGTCTGCGGTGCATAGTAATCAGAAAGCGTAATTTCAGAAAGTTCATCACAACCCGTAAACATTCCTGCAAAGATGGTCGATGTTTCTCCCATATTTCCAAACGAGGCACTGCGCAGGCTGCTGCAGTTTTCAAATGCTGCCTCGTCGAGGCAAACCGACACGCCAGGTGCTTCCACACTTTCCAGTTTTGTGCATCCGGCAAATGCATACGATCCAATATAAGAATTCTCATTCAGTACAAGATCTCCGCCGATCTCGGAAGCCTGGAACGCTCCCGCATCGATAGCCCAGAGATTCGGGCTCGCTGCCCAGTTGACGCTGTAGGAACCATGGTAAGCGAAGGTTTCCGCAAACGCGCGGCGGAAAATCTCAATCGTTGTATCCGGCAGCTCCAGCGTATCCGACAGAATCAAACCGGAACGGAGTGCCAGCCACATGCCGGACTCTTCATTGGTTCCGTAAAGAACACGGGTATTTTCCCCGACCGTCGCCACATCGTAGCCTGTTACGTTCGAATCCTCCGTAAAGCTGAGCGCCGTATCCGGATAGCCTTCGGAATTTGTCGGCACATAAAAATACGAGGTTCCATACGAATCGACAATCTCCGGGCTGTATCCCTCTGCCGTCGTACACTCCATGGCATTGAATGCGGCAAAACGGATCGATGTACAGCCGTCCAGCGCCTGGTTTCCGATCGAAATCGTATCGGTGCTCCGGCTTAAGATGCCCTGCAGCGACGTACAGTTGTAAAATGCCTGATAGCCGATCGATTTTACGCTCTCCGGCAGCGTAACCCACTGCAGACCCGTGCAGTTTGCAAACGCTGCATCGCCGATCGCGGTAATCTGCACTTCCGTGCCGTCCTCCGCCGTCACAGCACCGTCAAACGCTGTCACATCCGAAGGTGCGCTGATCAGCTCGCCGGTCACAATGCCGTCCTGCTCCGTTCTCGCATAATGGTATCCCTCTTTCGAGATGCCGACGAGTTCCAGCGTAATCTCTTTTTCTGCGCCGGCCGCCCGGAGCTGTTCTTTCAGCACGCGGTACTGTGTCATCGTATAACAGCGCACCGTCTCGATGCCGCTCTTTGCCAGTGCATCTGCTTCCAGGGATACCGCTGTACCGCTCTGCGGCAGAATCAGCGTGGTAATATTCGGGGTATTGGCAAAGGCAAAATCACCAATCACATTAACATCATTCGAGAGCTGGATGCTCGTTCTGTCTGCCTTTAATACGCGGCGCAGCACTCCATCGCTGCTGACGATCGTATCGTCTTTTACAGTATAAGTCACATCCGGCTCTTCCTCGGATGCCACGCAGTTGTCCACGCCTTTTGCAAGTACGGCGCTGTACGTCTGCAGAAATTCCTCCAGCATCTCATCCTTTACGATGATTTTGCAGTGATTCAGGTATTCGTAATTGGCACTCGGAAGATCCTCAATCTCATCTGCTTCCAGATGCAGCTCCTTAATCTGATTCTCGGCGCTGATGCGGATTTTCGTGACCTCTTTCGCAGCGGTCACTTTTTCTGCGTCATACGGGATTCCGATCAGCTCTGTGCCTGCTTTATTGGTCAGAATGCCTTCTTCATTCGACGCATATACCGGATTGTTTTCATCCACCTGATATCCCTTGTCCACACGGAGTCCGTCATTCAGCGTATCGATGTAGTACACGGTATCCGGCACAGCCAGATAGTCGGCGGCAAGACCGGAATCCGGGTCGATGTTGATCGCCTGCACGTATTCCGGAACCGTCAGGGTCTCGCAGCGGTGCTTCTCTTTCCAGCCGCTTCCGGAAACTGCCGCCAGGGAAGAAAAGCCACTTTCCTGATAATCGGTCAGCGTCTGCAGGTAGGCAAGATTGCTGTAATCATCGCCGACTTCCATATCCTCCGACATCCAGAAATGCTGCATCTGTACCGTATAGTGGGAATCCAGAGAAACCATCTTTTCCGGCTCGAGAATATGGCGTCCGTCTGTGGGATAATAAAACCACGGAACAAGCTCGCCGTCCTCCGCCCAGCCTGGAAACAGGCTCGTAAGCTGCGTATCATTTCCAAGCAGATACAACTGATACAGAAACAGATTCATCTTCTGTCCGCTCTCCGGATGCTGTTCCTCATTCAGAATTTTGCTCGTATCAAGAACCGTTTCTCCCTCCTGCACTGTCTCAGAAAGAATGAAAACGCGGTTTGGCGCGACAAAATATTTAATTTTTCTCTCACTCCACTTCTCATCCTCCGTGGAAAAACGATACTGTACCCGGATCATCATCTGCGCAATGCTCGCATCGCCGGACGGAATGGTAACTGGGAAATCGCTGGTCCAGGTCTCGCCGCCGTCAAAGGAAAGGGCATCGATGCGGATATATTTGTCCAGATCGTCTGCACCCCAGACATACCGTGTTCCATCGCTTCCAATCACATACGTATCCAGTCCGTTGTAAATCTGCTCCTGGTCAACGGTCTGACCGCAGTAGAACGTGCCTGCGCCTCTTCCGATCTGCTGATTGATCAGAACACTGCCGCCGTCATCTTCTGCTTCATTTGGCTGCCTGGAAGGCGTGACACCGTCCTGATACGGCTTTGTCGTTGTTCCGGTGATGAGGCCGTCTCTTGGCTGCCCCTTCGAGGTCGTCGGATCCTTTACCGTGTTGGAAGGCCGCGTCGGCTGCACCGGTGTCTCAGTCGGTGCCGGCGTGATGATCGGTTCTTCCGGTGTCTCGGTCGGATTCGGGAGAATTCCCGGCGTTACACTCGGCGCCGGTGTCACAGACGGCGTGAGCGGATCCTGCGTTCCGCTGCTGGACGGTGTTGTGGTTCCATTCCTGTCTCCATCTGTGTTTCCATTCGTATTTCCATTATTGTTTCCCGCCGGGATCGTTCCATCGTTTCCGCGGATCGTCACGTCCGCATCACTTGGATTTTCTGTCACATGGTACGTCTCATCCGGCTGATTCTGCTGCGGATTCTGCAGTTCCGTCGTCGGTGCACCATCGGATTTCTTTGTTTCCTCCCCGTTCTGCTCCTCATCGATTCCGACAGTCGTCTCGTTCCCTGTCTCCTGCTGAACTTTCTGATCTTCAAAGAGATAATCCGCCTGGTTCTGCAGATCGGCTCCCTGATTCTGTTCGCTGTTTTTCTGCTGCAGCAGACGGCTCTCCTCATCGGAAGCGGAATCCTGGTGCTCCAGCGCATTTTCATCGTTCTCAAACACGACCTTATTTGCCTGGAAATCCTTTCTTCCGTTGGTCGGTGTAAATTCCATCCCCTGTTTATAGGCAGAAACCATGGCTATCGTTCCTGCCGCAATCACCGGAACCGCCGCAATGGCGATTCCTGCTTTTTTCTTATCAATCTTTTTCATTATCTACCCATGCTTTTCTCTGAGAAAACCTCCTACACTGCGCTGCAGTGCTTCAAAGTCAACCGGTTTTGTATAATGTCCATTCATGCCGCTCTCGATGGAAAGCCGTTCGTCCTCGGTGAACGCATCGGCGGAGAGCGCAAAGATCAGGATGCTTCCGGCATCCGGCCGGTCCAGTGCACGGATCGTTCTGGCTGCCTTCCGGCCGTCCATCACCGGCATCTGCACATCCATCAGGATAAAGTCGTAATAGTTTTCCGGATGGGATGCAAATTTGTCGACAGCAATCTGGCCGTTTTCTGCCACATCGACCTCGGCTCCCATCTCGTTTAAAAATTCCACAGCAACGATGGCATTGATCTCGTTGTCCTCCGCCATCAGGATGCGGCGGCCGCGGAATGCATTTTCGTTTTCTTCTTTCTGGCCGGCTGCGGCTGCCGCTGCAGGCGCTGCTGCCTCCTCCGGCTCAGCGACCGGCAGACTGATAAACACCGTGAAGTCCGAACCCTCGCCCTGCTTGCTCTTTACGATAATCTCGCCGCCCATCAGCCGCACAAGATTGTCGGTGATTGCCATACCAAGGCCGCTTCCGCCGTACTCCTTGGTGATGTGCTCACCCTCCTGCTCAAACGGCCGGAAAATGCGGCTGATGAATTCGGTTTTCATACCAATTCCGGTGTCGTGCACGCAGATCATCAGATCGGCTTTTCCATTCTGGAGCATCATCTGGCGGAAGGTTACGGTGATTTCGCCCTCTTTTGTAAATTTCACGGCATTGGACAGAAAGTTGATGATAACCTGGCTCAGGCGGAGTTCATCGCCCTTGACGTAATCGACGGTCATATCCTCAAATTTGACTTCGTAGTGAACGCTGCGTGCCTCCAGCGTTTTGGCAAACATGTCGTAGAGATGCTCACCCAGTTTTTTGAGGCTGAACGCTTTGCACTCCAGTTCCACTTTTCCAGCCTCGATCCTCGACATATCGAGAATGTCGTTGACCAGTTGCATCAGGAGGTCGGCATTCATTTTTATGATTTCTTGATATTGGGCCTTTTCCTCTTCTGTAGTTGCACTGCCTAATACCTCTGCAAATCCGGTAATAGCATTGAGAGGGGTACGGATTTCATGGCTCATGTTGGCTAAAAAGGCAGATTTTGAAATATCGGCTTTTTCTGCTTTTTCTTTGGCTAGCCGTAACTCCTTTTCAGCTTGTTTTCGGCGGGTAACATCGTGTACGGTGATTACCATGTTCTCTTCTTCATTCAGAAGGAAGTAAGAACCGGATATTACTGCATCACATTCCACGGTAGTATTATCAGATGTAACTACGGATAAAGTGGCTTCAAGATCCGTGAAGTTTCGTCTCTGTTCGAAGGCTTGTCGTATGGCGGTACGTATCGGGCAAGAGCCGCAGAAACTATGTGTGCCGCAACCTCCTTCGGCTGCCAATGCATTGCGACATTGCAACAAGTCGCCCACTCTTTTCTCTTCTGTTCCTTTTCTGGTTCCGGTTTTTTGGTAATAGTTAGTCTTCAGTACCTTGAAATCATTGTCTATTAATAGGATAAAGGCATGCACATTTTTCAAGATGGCGCCGGCAATATGGCTGGTGCGTTCCAACTTTCTGGATTCACGGAACAATCGTTGTTGCATCCGCAGACATTTCCTACGTTCCAATAAAAAACTGATTAGTAGGACTGCGCATAAAACTATTAAGGTAGACAATAGTGCTATAAGA
>OMGJ01001091.1_pt1 | contig 13088 bp, 9 predicted proteins | sample 1645811 | NCBI WGS metagenome assembly OMGJ01 (sample SAMN05578589, study PRJEB25193) | human gut metagenome | biome: Human Microbiome; feature: human-associated habitat; material: feces | host: Homo sapiens | place: USA:Birmingham | reverse complement strand
TGTTAAACTGATAAGTTGTTTTAATCAATGGGTCCAGGGTTCGAGTCCCTGAGGGTGTACAAAAGGAGATTATAAATAATCTCCTTTTTGTTTTTGGTGGCATTTTGAAATATTGTTTTATCTTTGCCACCGCAAAAATTAATTTGATGAAAACAACTTATCAGTTTAACATACTCGTCAATCATTTGGAGCTGGCTTAGCTACAGTTCCATCCCATTTTAGATATACCTTAGGTTTTCAGGGAGGTATCCTATTCTTTTTTTTCTGTATAGATGCAACAGGGAAATAATTTCATTCTTTATCAAACTTATTATGAATAATTGGAAGAAAAAGTTTATCATTATATGGACAGGGCAACTATTCTCTATACTAAGTAGTTCTATTGCTCAGTTTTCTATTGTTTTGTGGATTAGTCTTAAAACGGGATCTGCGGAGGTATTGTCGTTTGCAACTATCGCTGCTTTATTACCACAAGCTTTATTAGGCCCTTTTGCCGGCGTCTTTGTCGATCGTTGGAATCGTAAATGGACTATGATTGGTGCTGACAGTTTTGTCGCTCTCTGTTCCGGAGTGATCGCTTTACTGTTCTATTTGGATATAATCGAATTATGGCATATATATCTTTTACTTATGTTGCGTTCGGTTGGCGGTGCATTTCATACGCCTGCCATGAAATCCTCTGTACCATTGTTGGCACCGGAAAAAGAACTTATGCGCATTGCGGGTATCAATCAAGCTATCCAGTCGATTTGTAACATTGGTGGTCCGGCTCTTGGAGCCATATTGCTTCTTGCGTTTGACATGAGTCTTGTCATGCTTCTAGATGTATTGGGAGCTATAATAGCTTGTACAGCTTTACTTTTTGTGTATATTCCCAATCCTAAACAAGAAAATACCTCAGCTAAAAATGTACTTTATGATATGCGAGATGGATTTAATGTAATTATGCGTAATAAAGGAGTCAGTTGGGTAATGGTAACTGAAGTTCTGGTTACATTTTTTGTTATGCCAATGGTGGCATTGATGCCGTTGATGACTTTGAAAAATTTCTCGGGAACAGCATATCAAGTAAGTTTGATAGAAACTCTTTTCGGTGCTGGCATGTTGGCCGGTGGTGCCTTATTGGGTGTATGGAATCCAAAGATACGTAAAACCTTGCTGATTGCTATTTCCTATTTTTTGCTTGGTGCGGCATTGGCATTTTGTGGAATACTTCCGGCTGATGGTTTTGTACTTTTTGCAGCATTAACAGTGGCACAAGGTATAGTTGTCCCATTTTTTTCCGGGCCTTTTACTTCATTACTGCAAACTCAGTTTAAACCGGCATATTTAGGACGTGTGTTTTCTCTTTTTGACAGCGTGAGCTTATTGCCTTCTATCATTGGGTTGTTCATTACCGGATTTATTGCTGATAGTTTAGGAATAGCCAATATTTTTATCTGTTGTGGGATAGCAATTGTATTTACCTCAATTTTGATGATGTGCATTCCGGCTGTCAGAGATATGGAAAAGCAAAGTAAATAGATATGGGATTGGTTATCCTCTGATCATTTATTTGATAAAAAGCTGATCACCGTTCGTGCTTCTTTACTTATCATCGGTAAAGAATCGCAAATGGTGATCCAGCCTCTCTATAGGATTACAATAGGAAATATGATCAGACGATGGAAGCAATAGCCAATTAAAAAATGAATTGAAATCGTCCTTGAAAAACACTAAAGTTTTTACGGCTGATCTCTTTTATACTGGCTCCGGGCATCAGATAGCTATAGTTTAATTTTATACCTATATATTTATTAATATAATAGTTGAGTCCGATGGAGATATCTTTTTGTTCTCCTCCCCAAATGGCGGCATCCTCATCGTTGAGTGTCAAATAGTTAAATCGTGAACAAACCTCCAGACTTTTTCCTTCCGGACGACCGGCACATGCAACAGATTCATCGTACAGATAAGTTTCTCCGGATAAAAGCCAAGAGCACTGAAGGTAGGCTCCTTGTGCCACATAGTTCTTAAAAGCATTGTCTCGTTCCACATGAGTACGTATATATTCACTTTGCAGGCAGAAACGGTGATAATAAACCAGTAATTCTGTGCCAAATTTTATCTGATACGCTGCATGATCAATAGTAGCCATTGCAATATTTCGGTTATCAATCGTACTCACACTAGGAGATTTATAGATAAATATGTTTTTATCTTCCTCATTTAAGGATTCGTTAGGGGTACGGTAATTGGCCGCAAAACCTATATGAATAAGCTTCTTGCTATCTAAAACCGGACGATATACTACCCTGCCATCCAAAGCATATCCATGTGACGCTTTTTTTAGGTTGTTGACTTCATTATCCATGAATGCCCCTCCTGACATATAATAACGTTTGTTTCGGTAACTATAAGTGATTCCCATTCGCCTGCCGTTTGTTAATGCAAGAACAGCTCCTGGAGATTGATTAAAGCGAATGTCGAAAGTGCTGCACATCATTTCTAAACTAAACGGTTCGTAGAATTGTCCGACTTGTATAGAGTGGTTCTTGTATGTGTACTTTGCAAAAGCATCTTTTATTGTCGCTTTATTGCCGGTATAGCCTATTTCAAGTTTCATATCCCAATTTTGATATGCGACTTTTGCACCTATCCGAAGATCATTGAATTCAACTCCATTACCAAAATTATTATCATTTTTGAGATAAACACCGCCATCCAGAAGCATGCGTCCTGTCACTTTACATTGTAGTTTATCCGGATTAGACTGTGCTGAAGATATCAAAGCGTAAGATATACCTAATAGATAAAATAAGGTGTGTTTTAAATATAAATTCATTCGTTATTAGATTTTTAGTTTTGCTGTTTATTTCGACTACAAAAATACATCAAAAGAAATATAGATGAAATGAATATTATAAATTATTGATATAATGGTATGCCCAACCGCTTGAAATATTATAATATTAATGTAATAAAATTGATGTGGAGAATTATCAGCATAGTGGATCTTATAAAATATTATATCCATATCTGTTGGATTATAATAGTTTACGTGAATTATTCGATAGAGAGTATTATAAAGCCTATCTAAAAAACTCCTTAGGATATTTTTCTTTATTCAAAGTATAATTTGTTTTTTACTAAATATTAATCTGAAATTTTTTTCTTTGCTATACATCATTGTGAATGAGATCATTTGTTTTGTGTGATTATTTGTAACTTGATACTTAAAAACAACAGTTTATTCTTTATACGGAATAAAAGACATTATTCCGTATTAAAAAAGTCTCTTAAATATTTGCCATTTAAAAATAAAGGTTTACCTTTGCACCCGAAATCAAGAACGCTTGATGGCAATGCACTCTTAGCTCAGCTGGTAGAGCAATTGACTCTTAATCAATGGGTCCAGGGTTCGAGTCCCTGAGGGTGTACGAAAGGTAAATTAAACTTTATTGATTTGCAAGAAAAAGCACTGATTCTTAACGAATTAGTGCTTTTTATATTTATTGCAGGTATTGTTCACTTTTAAAATTTAGGTGTAAATTGTGCGACCTGCTTTGCGACCACTTTTTAAAAATCGTGCGACCACTTTTAAACTTAGCATTTTCAATCATTCATAAGGGCTTTTGAATTATTATTAATCAATTTAAAAGTTACGTTATGAACACATTTGCAGTATCATTTGTCGTTAGAGCTTCCAAAGCTAACAAAGAAGGTTTGTCACCTATTGAACTATCCATTTCAATTGATGGTGAAAGAAGTTATATCAACCTTCCAAGAAAGATTAATCATTCCAAGTTTGATAGTAAGAAACAGGCTGTTAAAGGTAAGGGTGATGATGTGAAGGACGTGAACGAATACCTTCAATTGATGAAGAACAAAGTGTATGAAGCGCAAACCAAGCTTATTAAGCTTGATTTGGCTGTTACCACACAGAACATCAAAGATATGTTTATGGATAAGATTAAGGGCAAACAGTACACTTTGATTGCCTTATACGAAGAATATGCTGCTGATATGCAAAAGAAGATTGGAAAAACGATTGTTGCAGGTACACATGGCAAACATTTACTTACTATCAAGCAGCTAAAGGAGTTCATTAAACAGGATTATAACAGGGATGATATAAATTTAAGCGAATTGAACGGTATCTTTGTAGACAATTTCTTTAATTTCCTGTTGGCAACTTTGCATAATAATACGGCTTGCGGTAGTATGAAACGGTTTAAGTCGGTGGTTAGAATGGCTATCAACAATAAATTTACTGATAACAACCCGTTTGGCAATTTCAAAATGAAAGTTTCAAAAACTTCTGTACCCTATCTGACTGAAAAAGAACTAAAGTCCATTATCAGCAAAGATTTCAGTTGTGACAGATTGAATAAGATACGTGATGTATTTGTATTTAATTCGCTCACAGGGTTATCTTTCAGCGATTGTAAGGCATTCAAGAAGGAAGATAATATATTAATTGATGAAAATGGTAATAAGTGGATTTATCAAAATAGGATTAAAACAGATAACTTATGTAGAATACCCCTGTTACCTTTGGCAGAATTTTTATTAGAAAAATATGATTATCAATTACCTGTTCCTTCCAACACTAAAATGAACGCTTATTTGAAGGAGATTCAAGATTTGTGTGGAATCACCAAAAACCTTACTACACACGTTGCACGCCACACAGCAGCAACTTTGTTCTTGAATAATGGCACTTCGCTTGATTCTGTTGCAGCAATCTTAGGGCATTCAAGTACTAAAATGACTGAAAGATATGCTAAACTGTTGGATGTAACTATTATGAAGCAAGCGGATAATATGAAGTTGAAGTTTGCAGTTTAAATATTGTTGGTATCAAATGTGTTAATTGGGTTGGAGTTTTCCAACCCTTTTTTAGTTCTGTATATCAGTGTTTTATGCAATAAAAAAGTAGTCGCAATCAAAAACTGCAATTGGTCGCAAATCAGGATGCAAACACTTTATCTTTTATCAAAAATCAGAAGATGATAAAAATAAAGATAGAAGATACAATATATAATGTTCCTGAATCTTGGGATGATGTGACTTTGGGACAATATGAAAAGTGGTTTGATTATGTGGCTGATACCAAAACAAAAGAAGTGGAATTGGTATCACTTATTTCAACCATTCCATTTGACCTGTTATCAGCCCTTCCCCTATCCTTCTACACTGATGTACTGAATATGGTTAGTTTTGCCTTTGCAGGAAATGATTTTAAACCGTCTAACAAGATTTTAATTAATGATGAAGTATATTCAGTATCAATCAAAGATGAACTGACTTTAGCGCAGTATGTGGATGTAGAAGCCACCTTTGAAGAAGAAGGTAATGATTCAAAACTAAGTGAGATACTTGCAATTGTCTGTTTGAAAAAGGGTGAAAAGTATGATTCCAAGATATTGAAGGAAAGGAAGAAGTTGTTTCAGGGTTTGAAAATGAATGAAGTGTTTCCGTTACTTGCTTTTTTTTTGCAATTAAAAAAGAACTTATTGATGATTACAACATTCTATTCAAAGGTAGTGGAACAGGCAAACCAATTTGCAAGCCTTATCAGGACTTCAGCCGAAAATGGGGATGGTATAAAGTTATTGCCGAGATTGCAAAGGATGAAATACAGAAGTTTGATGAAGTCACTTCAGCAACAGTTATCACAGTGTTCAACTTCTTATGTTACAGACTTGACAAAGCACAGGCAGAAGAAGCACAATATAAGTTTGAAGAACAGCTTTCAAAGAATAAAAAGTAAACTATTTGGAAAATGATTGAAACAATAGTAAATACATTCAGGGAATTAGCACGCACACACAGAACAATCAAATCATTCTACTATAATAAGAATTATGAATTGGGTACAGGTAATGAACCCCACCCTTTGCTTTGGCTTGAAGAACCTATAATTGGAAGTAATACAGGTACTAATGGTTCTGTGTTTTCCAACTCTGTAAACTTTTCCGTTTTGTTTGTACCTGATACAGAACATTCAACCGAACACCTGCAATCTTTAGCTTTCAGTATCGGATTGAATATGATTGAACGAATAAAACAGGATAGAGATTCTTATTTTACCATTAAGTCTGATTGGACTTATCTAACCTTATCTGATTATTACGATAATAACAGTATCGGATGCAGGTTCAGTTGTAATTTAATTACAAAAAATATTGCAAACTTATGTTTGTTACCTGAACAGTTTGATGATAATAAGCAGTTGGAAGAAGAAACAACCATACCTGATTTTGAAATAACAGTAACGGAAAACGGTTGTGAAACATTTACAAATAAACTTCCTGACTTTGATATACCTATTAGAAAATGAACAAGGAAACATTAAAGATAGTAGAAGCAATCGGTAATGATATACTGACTTTGGCAACAATCATAATGGAAGATGATTCAATATCTGTTAATGATAAGGTTGGAAAGAACACATTAAAGAACAGTGCCTTAAAATCGGATTTGGAACAGAAGATACAGGCAACAGGCAATCCGATAATCCAAACCTTTTTTAATCATTATGTTGTGTACTTGGAATGGAACAGACCTAAGAAGTATGGTAAGCAACCACCAATTGACTGTTTAAGGGATTGGGCTTCAAAGAATGGAATTCCAACGGATAACAGTACATTATGGCTTATTTCAAGGGCAATATGGCGTGACGGGCACACAGGCAGACCGATTTTGGCAACCCTAACTAACAATATTGAAGAACTATTTGAAAAACAGTACTTTGATGAACTGTTTACAGCAATAATAACGGAGTTACAGAACTTCTTTAAAGACTAAAAATAAGAAAATGGGCTATTTTACGAACACAAATATTGCAGATGTAGTTGAAAACAAGAAGATTACATTAGCACACAACCCTAATTTTGTAATATTCAAGAATAAGAATAGTATAAAAGTACCTGTTGCAATCAATTTAACTGTTGTGGCAACTTATGCAGGTGGTGATGAATACCCTGAAGCCACAGAATTCAGTATTGTTGAAGTATCAACAGGTATCAAACATACATTCAGAGGAACAAATAAGAAGGAAAATCTTAATTCCAACACCTTTTTATTGAATTCAAACCAATCAATTACGGCTGAAAACATCCGTATTTCTTTTATGAAGGACAGTTGGTTAAAGAATAACTTTGAAATAACCATACCATTTGATATAAACGGAACAAATATCAAGAACGGTAATACCATTTATATCACTTCTAAGGGTGCAGGTGAACAGTTTACTTTTACCTTTGAGAATTTGAATAGTACATTTTTGCGTTTAAATGGTAATCCTGCATCTTCATCAAATTCAGATAGTATTGATGGTGGCAAAGGCAAAACAGAAATTGAATTGGAATTATATTCTGATACCAATTGTTTCTTAGGTGTAAAAGATATACCAACAGAAGCAGACTTTGGGACATATACAACCACACTATCAAAACACTACTTTCAGGATGCACTTTGGTTTGAAACCAATAACTTATTAAGTAAGAAGGTAAATTATAAAACAGACTTCCTCACATCTTCTGATTGGGTTGATACAGGTACATATACTGATTACAGGTATATCGCTAAAACCTTTGACGGAGAAACACGAACACCATTTTATATTTCAAACGTACTATATGTACTGAATGGTTATGATTATACTTTGAATGATAATGATTTAAGTGCTTATGTATATGATACCTTATACCCTACTGTTATTAAACCTTTGACTAATGCACCTGATAAGAATTATGTGATAGGACAAACGGAGTACTTCAACTTCATTCTTTCAGATACACAACATAACATCAACATATCACCTGAATTCAATTTTGGTTTGTCATACAGGTATTACACACCTTCAGGTGAATATATAACGACCATAAACAGACAGGATAAGAACAGAAAGAAAATGTATGTTGTAAACACCATTCAATTGAACCCTGATATTGAAACAGTTGAAAAGAATACCAATAAAACGGTTGGTTCGTTTACAGTGACTTTAAACAAGGATAACACACCTATCAGTAAGGAATTGAAGTATAATGTTATTCCTGAATGCTTTAATAAGACAAATGAATTTGCCTTTTTAAATAAATTGGGTGGTTGGGATTCATTCAACTTTGGCGGTACATGGAGTACAGAATTTAAAACGGATGTTTCAACTATATACAAAACCCTTCTTCCTGATTATAAGATTAGTTCTGAAATTGAATCAGTTTTTAAGAAGGAAGTGGAAGAACAGTTTAGTATTAAATCAGATATTGTTGATTATAATACTGTTGAATGGTTAAGGGAATTGGCAGCTTCAAAGGTGGTTTATGAATTAGATACCCTTAAATACGTGATTGTAGATGATTTGACTTTGAAATATAATGATGATGATGATAATTACCAAGTTGAAATGAAATATCATTATTCAGACAATTTTAATGGCGTGATTAAAGGATAATATATATTTCAATAATATGTAAAGGTGGTACGGGCAACTGTATCACCTTTTATCTTTTTGAAAAAAGATATGATTAACGTTGAACTTTATATTAACAATCAGCTTTGCGATATAGTTAGCCCTTATGAATTGGGTGTTAGATTCCAACGTGAGATTCTGATACCTTCTGAAATAACGACTAAAGATGTACAGTACAGTTTCACAATCAAACTTCCAACTTCAGCAACCAATAACAATATATTCAATTTTGCGAATGTGGAAGAAGTAAAAAACAAATTCAATTATGAATATAACGCTATATTGATTGTTGATTCTGTTACCGTGTTTACAGGTAAATTCAAGATTACAGAAATTGATGAAGATACTTATAAAGGCAATCTTTATATTCCTGCTACTAAGACTATCAAAGAAATTTTTAATGGCAAGAAAATGACTGAAAACGGCAATTGGTATATACCATTTACAGATATAACTTCTTCATTTGATAAATATAACCTACCTTCTAATACGATTCAACCATGTATTTTTCCGTTAGTACTATATGGTTTATTGCCAAAGGTATCAAAAAATCCTAATGCAGTCGTGAATGGCGAAATTGTTGGTGAATATAGCCCCAAAGATGTTTTTGATGAATATGTTAGATTAGGTATTGAAGATTTTCCACCTTCAATAAATGTATTGCAGATGTTGCAAAAAATATTTTTAAATAATGGTTATACACTTGGTGGTACTGCATTTGAAGATACACGCCTAACTAATCTTTATATGTCTTATATGAATGATTCTGATTATGTTCAAGAATGGAATTGGGGTAAATTATCAAAATTCAATATAAAAGGAAAGTGGAATGCAATTGAAAATATTGATGATTATAGACTATTTGAAAGATGTATAAACAGAAATGAAACAGATAAAGGTGTATATTATACTTGTAATTTATTGGAATCAAACAGAATAACAAATGTTACTTATACAGATAGTGGTTCTAACATAAATTCTTTTTATGTTCCTAATGATGATACTAATTATAATAAATATAAATATGATATTATAATACCTCAAAGTGGTTTATATAAGGTCAAACTTAATGCAACTGTTAGATTGGAAGATAGAAGGCAAGGTTTTTCAGATAATGGAAATAATTTTATTGCTTGTGGAAGCAGGTCTTCGTGGAGTGAAAATTATTTACATAATAAAAGGGTTGAAGTTGTAGTATTAAGGGATTATGGTGAAGGTGATTTTAGATTAGATAATACAACAATTTGCGGTTTATATTGCAATCCAAATGAAAATCAAAACATTTTATTTGACAGTAAAAATAGTAATAATTATCCCAAATATTTTCCTAAACAATATTGTATGCAGATGGTTGATGCTTCAACCAATTCAAATTTAATTAATGGTTTGGCTTTTGGCAGACCAAATTTCGAGGTAGATAAAAGAAAATTGATTACACCAAGATATAATGACCATTCACATCCATTAGTAATTAAAAATGGTTGGAGTTGGAATAATTCATTTTCACAAAAGAAAAAAATATATTCGGCTTATAATAATACAACAGCTTATGATGCTTGGAATATAGTTAAATATGAATTAGGAGATGAAGAAGAAGATACACCTGAAAACATGAATGTAGATTGGGTTGATTCAACAAAATATTACACAGTATTAAAAAATGCACCTTCTTCTTATATTAATTCAGATAACAGGCTTTATGGTGACGGACAAGTATGTTCTATTATATATTTAGAAAAAGGTGAAAGACTAACAGTTGCTTCAATTTCTGATGCAGGTGATGAAAGAACTACAAAAAGTCACACAGATACAAATTGGGGAATGAATATTCATTATATTGATTTTGAACTTGATGTTGAATTGTTTAGAAGTGATAGAGAATGGATTAAAATAAACGAGAAAGGTAAAGGTATTGAAGAAATGAATTGGAATGATATATCTAATGTTAGTAAAGATACAATTGATTTGATAAAGTTTCTCCCTGCTGAAATAAAAACAGATGAATGGATAGAAAATTTCTGCAAAGCGTTTAACTTGAAGTTATCACAAAACGGATTGAAAAACTTTGATTTAGATGTTAAACAGGTAAATCAATTAAATACTACTTCTATTATCAGTTTGGAAAACAAAGCTAATATCAATTTTAGAAATAATACCCCACTTGGTTTGCCTTCTGTATTTGAATTAGGATTTTCAATCAATAAAGAAGAAGAAGGCTTTTGTAGAACAAATGATGATGGTGGTGGTAAGTTTGAAACAGGTACAGTTGATGGTAAGGTATTATCCCAAACTTCTAATTTTTCATATAATTGGTTTAAAACGATAAGGCGAGAAACAAAAAAAATGAGACCTATTACCCAAAGACCACCTGCTTATGACCGTTATGAATATGATATTGAATTACCTATTATATCAAATAATGAAGTATGGGTTGATGATTTGCCATATTCAGAAGGGTTATCTAAATGGTACGTTGATTATGCACAAAGATTTTGGTATTACAAAGGTACATTAGAAGAAGGACTTGAACCTTTTAAAATCGGGAAAAATAAAATTAAAGTAGCTGATGTTTCCAATACATTCAATCAAGATAAAATATTGAATTTGGATTATAAAAATAAAAGTAATTCAATTCTAACCACTTATTTCACGGTTGTAGCAAGTAATGATACAAATTACACTGAAATTGAATGTTACTTAACCCCTGATGAATATGATAGGTTAGATGGTTCAAACTTGGTTAAATGGAATGGTGATTTATACTACATATCGAGTATTGAAGGTTATGATATAACGGAGAAAAACAAAACAAAATTGAAACTTATCCGAAAGATGAATTAATATCTAAGTGGTGTGGCTGTAATGGCTGCACCACTTTCTTTTTATCTATTTTCAAAAAGATGTAAATGGATAAAAAGATATTTACCATTCAGATAGACGGTATAGAAAAATCATATAAGGATGTATTGTCTTTGTCTGAAGTCTTGAAACAGTTAGAGGATTCAAATGTAAGGATTGCGACCACAACACAATCTACAACAGAAGCAACCGAAGCACAGGACAAAGCCCAAAAACAATACCAAGATACTTTAAATAGAATAGCCAAACTTGAAGAAGATGCAACCAAACAACAGATTGCAGCAACCCAAACTTTGCGTGAAAGAAGAAATGTTGTAGAACAGGAAGTTAAAGTTAATACTGCAAATGAAGGTAGTATTAAACAAATGGGTGCGCAACTTTCTTTACTTCGCAAACAGTATGATAATCTTTCAAAGTCTGAACGTGAATCAGAATCAGTTGGTGGTAAACTGTTGAAGCAGATTCAAGATTTGGATGCAGCATACAAAGAAGCTAAAGAATCAACAGGAAGATTTCAAGATTCAGTAGGAAATTATGAAAAGGCAACAGCAAGTTTAGTTGAACAAGCAAGTGAATTTAAAAGGGGTGTTGGTGAGTTGGAAGACCAATTGGCACTTCTGATTTCACAAGGTGTTTCCCCTACTTCAGAACAGTTTCAAGAATTGGCAAAACAAGCAGGTGAAGCCAAACGAGCAGTAAATGAAGCAGCAGCAACAGTTGATGCTTATGCTTCTTCTGCAAAGGGTTTATCAAGTGTAATTAATGTTGGTGAATCATTAACGGCTGCATTCGGAACTGCAACAGGTGTAATGAGTATGTTCGGTGTATCAGGTGAAGAAGTAGCACAACAGATTGCTAAACTTCAAGGAGTAATGGCAACCCTTCAATCTTTGCAGGTATTACAAGAAAATATAACAAAAAAAGGAACAGCAACTAATCTTCTTTATTCAAAAGCATTAAAGGTTCTTGGTTTAGACCATAAGAAGAACACTGCTTCATTAGCTGCTGAAACGGCTGCACAGGGTGCAAATTCAGTGGCAACAAACGCTGCAACAGTTGCTACCAAAACATTCAGTAAAGCCCTGATTGCAACAGGTATAGGTGCGATTGTGGTACTATTGGGTTTACTTATTGCCAACTTTTCAGAAATAAAGGATTGGCTTTTAAAGCTGATTGCACCAATAGACGGTTTTAAAGCTGCTTTAGCAGGTATTGGAAGTGTGATTGTAAACTATATAGTTGCGCCTTTCAAAGCCTTGTTTAAACTAATGAAAGGTGATTTCAGTGGTGCGGTTGATGAATTTAAGAAAGGTTTTGATGTGATGGGCAATTATAGTGCAGGTAAAAATGCACAGATGGCAAAGGATGCAGCCGAGCGAAACAAAAAGTTTGTTGAAGGTGCTTTGGCAACAACCGATACCCTGATTAAGAATAATGAAGCAAAATATGGTTCTGATTACAAATACACCGAAGAAGGAAAAAAACTATATCAAAAGTATTATGCTTATCAGTTGAGTTTGGCAAAGGATGATAAAGAAAAGTTTGCCGAAATACAGCGTGAAAAGTGGGCTTATGAAAGAGAGTTAACCGAAAAACAAACAGAAGCAAATAAGAAAAAAACTGAAGATGCCAAGAAAGCAGCAGCACTCCATTATCGTCTACATAATAATAACACTTACGACCTTCGACAGTAGACATAAAGACAAACGGCTGGTTGGCTTTCAATTGAGTGAAAGTCTGATAGATTCCTTCATTCTGACGGAGCATTTGT
>OMGJ01001090.1_pt1 | contig 13092 bp, 5 predicted proteins | sample 1645811 | NCBI WGS metagenome assembly OMGJ01 (sample SAMN05578589, study PRJEB25193) | human gut metagenome | biome: Human Microbiome; feature: human-associated habitat; material: feces | host: Homo sapiens | place: USA:Birmingham | reverse complement strand
CAAAATAAGAAATCACGCAAAAACATTGCGTTCTGCGGCAATTATCTTAGTTCTCTGATGACAGAACAATTTAATGTATTGGCTGCAAAATAGTTTATTTATTACTTACATAATAAGCAATATGTGGTTGTGCAATAGCTTCCGGTATGGGAAGTTTGAATCAATAATTGTTGTTCTTCTCAGCTTCGTTTAACTTGCGGATCGTATCCTGAATATCTTCATAGGTCAACTCCTCACTACTAAAGGAAAGAATGGAATGCAGCGGAGTTCCGGTAAACATTGCTTTCATCATATCGGCAGTTCCACTTCCCATAGAATCATCGCCATCGTGATCGGTCGCCTCAGCGAAACCACTCCTCCGCAGCATTTCATCCAAAGCACTGCCATCTTTTGCAAACAATTCAACATCTTCGCAAGTTGTTATGTAATCTGCGACAAAAGGAATCTTTTTGCTGCCGGTGATCGATACAGTATCCTGCAAACGAATGTCGCGGGAAGATGAGGCAAGCAGAATTTCATAATCGCCACTTTCTGCATACCAATCGTGAATACGAGTTTCATAGTAGCTAAATGCGCGAGCGTTCAGCGTGAAAGTCACTGTCTTTGTCTCGCCGGCTTTTAGGAATACTTTAGCAAAGTCGCGCAGTTCCTTTTCAGGACGGATTTCATATACGACAGGATTTTTAATATATAGCTGTACGATTTCAGCACCGTCGCAGTTACCGGTATTTGTAATGTCAGCACTGACAACAATTTCATCGGTTTCTTTGATAACATCGACGTCGGCGGCGTTTTTGCCGTTTACGGTTACTTTCATATTGCTGTAGGTAAAATCGGTGTAGCTGAGTCCGTATCCAAATGGGAACAAGACATCCATCTTTTTCTTATCATAATAACGATAGCCGATAAAAACGCCTTCCTGATAGCAGACTTTCTCACGATTTCCAGGGAAATTTAAGTAGGAAGGATTATCCTCTAAGTGCAGTGGGAAGGTCTCGGCAAGTTTGCCACAAGGAGTTGCATCGCCAAAAAGCAGATTGACAGCAGCGCCACCGCTTGCCTGTCCGGCGAGGTACATTTGCAAAACACCTGCAACTTTGTCAAGCCATGGCATGGCGATCGGGGAACCGCTATGCAAAACAACGACTACATTAGGCTGTACTTCGCTAATGCGGGCGATCAATTCATTTTGATTTGCCGGCATATTCAGATGGGTTCGGTCAAATCCTTCGCTCTCGAAAGAGTCTGGCAGACCGGCGAAGATAACGGCAACATCGCTTTCTTTTGCAAGGGTGATCGCTTCCTGAAGCAGCGTCTCATCTGTAGTTTCTTCGTCAATATGAAATCCTTGTGCATACGATACGGAATCTCCGGCGGCATCTAAAGCGCTTTCGACCGATGTGTTGTTAATATGACTGGAACCACCGCCCTGAATGCGGGGCACTTTTGCAAATTCACCGATAAACGCTATCTTTTTGTCTTTTTGCAAAGGCAGGATATCTTCATTTTTCAACAAAACAGCGGACTGCTCGGCAGTGGTTCTTGCCAGTGCGTGATGAGCAGCAACGTCGTATCCGCGTTCGACGCTGGATGGGAGTGGGTGTACCATAGAAGCTGGATCAATACCTTTTCTGGCAGTAAGATATTTGTCTACCATAGTAAGAATGCGTTCTACAGCAGTATCTAATACGGGTTCTTCCAGTTCTCCACTTTGTACGGCTTTTACGATGAGTTTGTCTGTTTCTCCGTGGCAATCCGGCATTTCAAGATCCAATCCGGCTTTGAGAGACGGAACACGCTCGTCCATCGCACCCCAGTCGGTCATAACCAGACCTTCAAAGCCCCATTCGTCACGCAAAACCTTATTTAACAGCCAATCATTTTCGCAAGAGTAAACGCCGTTGATACGGTTATAACTGCACATGATCGTCCAAGGCTGCGCCTTTTTGACTACCGTTTCGAAAGCTGCCAAATAAATCTCGCGCAAAGTACGTTCATCAATCTCTGCACTGATGCTCATGCGGCGCCATTCCTGGTTGTTGGCAGCAAAGTGTTTCAAGCTGGTGCCTACGCCATGTTCCTGAACACCATTGACAAAAGCAGCACCCAGTTCACCTGCTACGACCGGATCCTCGGAGTAATATTCAAAGTTACGTCCGCAGATCGGAGAACGCTTCATATTAATGCCTGGGCCCAGTAATACGGCAAGATCTTCAGCGACACATTCTTCGCCAAGAGCGTCGCCGACTTTATGCAGCAGGTCGCGGTCAAAAGAGCATGCCATAGCTGATGCAGTCGGAAAACCAATGGCTTTAATACTTTCTGCAACGCCCATATGATCGGCAAGACTTTCCTGCTTGCGGATGCCGTGCGGGCCATCGGAGACCATTGCGGCAGGAATATTTAAGCGGTCAATGGCTTTGGTATGCCAGAAATCTGCACCGGAGCAAAGACTTGCTTTTTCCTCTAGTGTCAGTTCGTTCACAAGTTTTTTTACATCTAAAACGTGTTCCATAAAATAGTCCTTTCCGAGGTGTTGACGGCGGTGAAAGACCGCCACACATCTCTATGTTTTATGTTAGTGAAAATTTTATTCATAAATGTCATATGCACAGTCATCGCGCACAAAGACGGGAATGATCTCCAGCGTTGCTTTAGCGGCAACGGTCTGACCACCGTCATAACTTGTCCCGGTAGCGGCCTCTGTCCAACGATGCCCCGCAGGGAGATATACGTCAGTCTGCGTAATACCGGCGTCTGTGATCGGCTTTACGAGCAGATCCGGTCCAAACATATAGCTGTCGGCGTTATTCCAGCAAGCAGCATCCTCCGGAAACTCATAGAAAAGCGGACGCATTACCGGAGTTCCCAACTCGTGTGCTTCACGCATACATTCGCGAATGTATGGGCGAAGACGTTCACGCAACAACAGGTAACTTTTCAAAATTTCATAGATTTCTTCTCCCCAAGTCCAGATCTCGTTATCTTGTCCCGAACTGAACTGGCGGACGCCATCAATATATTCTACGTCGCGTTCATAGTATGGAGAGCGTTCTCCGTGCAGACGGAATACCGGAGAAAATACACCCCACGCAAACCAGCGAACCAGCAGCTCGCGAAATGCCGGATCTTCGTTATTGCCACCCAAGAAACCGCCGATATCCGTCGTCCACCAAGGAATGCCGGCAAGTCCCATGTTAAGCCCGGCCTGCACCTGCTGTTTCATAGAACGGAACGAGGAATGAATATCGCCTGACCACGTCAGAGCACCATATTTTTGGCTGCCGGCCCAGGCGCAGCGCACAAGGTTTAACACATTTTCCTGCCCCTGCTCCCGTAATCCATCATAAAAACCTTTGGCGTACATGAGAGGATAGATATTGCTGCACTGTAAAGCAGGACCTTTGTGGTAGCGGTAAATATCAAAATCATACGGCCCATATTCCGGCTCAGCCTCATCCAGCCAAAAGCAGCGAATGCCTTTATCGTAATAATTCTCCTTACAGCGTTCCCAAACATATTTTTGTGCGCCCGGATGTGTAGCATCATAAAAAGTCGTAGTTCCCATCCAAGTCATATTAACGCACAAACCGCGGTCAGACGTGATGAGATACCCTTGATCTGCCATCGGACCATAGTTCTCGGAACGTTCATCGATCGTCGGCCACACGGATACGACCGGTTCAATCTGCATTTCGCGCAATTCGCGGATCATTGCCTCCGGATCCGGCCAGTCCTTTGGATCAAACTTGAAATCACCCTGCATAGTCCAATGGAAAAAATCCACCACGATCGCATCGATCGGCAGACCGCGGCGTTTGTATTCGCGCGCAACAGTAAGCAGCTCTTCTTGGGTACGGTAGCGCAGCTTGCACTGCCAAAATCCAATGCCGTACTCCGGGATCATTGGAACACGGCCGGTAACGGCGCTGTAAAGTTCTGTCAGTTGTTTAGGTGAATCGCCGGCGCAGATCCAGTAATCGAGTTTTTTGGTATTTAGGGCAGTCCATTCGGTTTTATTTTTGGCAAAAGATGCCGTACCGATGGCCGGATTGTTCCACAAAAAGCCATATCCCCGGCTTGAGATCATAAATGGAACACTTGCCTGGCTGTTGCGGTGCGCCAGTTCCAAAATACAGCCTTTCTTGTCCAAAAAGTCATCTTGATATTGTCCCATGCCAAAGATCTTTTCATCGTCAAATGCTTCAAAACGCATGGCTAATGTATAATCGGTAGTGCCGGTGATCGGCTTTAGTTCTCTGGCATCGATACGCAGCGGCACACAAAAGCGGTCGATGCGGTTACGATTTTGCCAAAGCTCTTTTGTTAACAGCTCATTTTTTTCGTTATAATAGGAAATAACACCTTCAGGATCGATCACAGCAGTGAGGTTTCCGTTGCGAAATGTCACTTTGGTACCGGTCTCAGCATGTGCAGCACGTTCTTCGGCAGTACGGTAAAAGGCCGGTGTCATATCCACGGTTTCATAGTGGATCTCCGGGGTGAGGTCTGGAATTGGTTCTGTGAGTGCCCAGTCTTCTGTGTTCATTTCCGCCTCTTTGGTCATGCGGACGCGAATGGAATGTTCGCCCCAGGCTTCCATCCGGAGAGTGGTTCCCCCTTGGGACAGTGTTAAGCGTTTTCCATCATCATGTATGGTCATAATAATCCTCCGTGTGAGATAATATTTAGCCGGTTGCCAGCGTGTATTTCCACCCAAATAAAAAAGGTGCTTGACATCTTGTCCGTTTGGTGATAAGATGAACAATGCACTATTGTGGCTGACTAGACTATTAGGCTTATGCAAGGTTATTATAGCATAGTTTGAAGAAAATGAAAAGAGTTTTTGGAGTTTCTTCTTATAGTAGGATTGTACAGCACATGGTACTCTATAAAATTAAGGAGTGAAACGTCGATGGAGAAGAACAGAATACATCCAGTAAAAGTAGGCAAAGGCGTGAGAATGAGTTTTGCCCGTCAGAAGGAAGTCCTTGAGATGCCTAACCTGATTGAGGTACAGACGAATTCTTACCAGTGGTTCTTGGACGAAGGACTGAAAGAAGTGTTCCGGGATATTTCCCCAATTGCTGATTTCGGTGGTCATTTGAGCCTGGAGTTCGTTGATTTTGAGCTTTGCAGAGATGAGAAGAAGTACGACATTGATCAATGCAGAGAGCGTGATGCTACTTATGCTGCACCACTTAAGGTGCGCGTCAGACTTCACAACAAGGAGACGGAGGAAATCAAAGAGCACGAGATTTTCATGGGTGATCTTCCGCTTATGACAGCGACCGGAACGTTTATCATCAACGGTGCTGAGCGTGTTATCGTCAGCCAGTTGGTTCGTTCACCGGGTATCTACTATGCAATCAGTCATGACAAGGTAGGTAAAGAGTTGTATTCCGCAACTGTTATTCCTAACCGTGGTGCATGGTTGGAATATGAGACAGATTCGAATGATGTCTTCTCTGTCCGTGTTGATAGAAATAGAAAGGTTCCGATCACTGTATTTTTGCGTGCACTCGGTCTTGGAACCAATGAGCAGATCAAAGAAGTGTTCGGTGATGAGCCAAAGATTTTGGCAAGTATCGAGAAAGATACAACGGACAATTACAAAGATGGTCTGTTAGAGCTTTACAAGAAATTACGTCCGGGCGAGCCGTTGTCCGTAGATAGTGCGGAGAACTTGTTAAATGGTATGTTCTTCGATCCGAAGCGTTATGACCTTGCCAAAGTTGGACGTTACAAATATAACAAGAAGTTACATTACAAAAACCGTATTGTTGGCTGCAAGCTTGCAGAAGATGTTGTAAATCCAACAACAGGTGAGGTATATGAGGAAGGTACTCTGGTAACAGAGGAACTTGCAACAACATTACAGAATGCAGCAGTTCCTTATGTGATGGCTGAATTGGAAGGCCATGTTGCTAAAGTATTGTCCAATATGATGGTTGACATCAAAGAGTATGTTGACATCGAGAATCCTAAGGAGCTTGGCGTTACAGAGAGTGTTTACTATCCTGTATTGCGTGAGATCTTAGATGAGAACGAGGATGATGAGGATGCGATCAAGGAAGCGATCGCTGCTAATATCAGTGAATTGATTCCAAAGCATATCACAAAGGAAGATATCTTTGCATCAATCAACTACAACATGCATTTAGAGTATGGCATGGGTAATGATGATGATATTGACCACTTGGGTAATCGCCGTATCCGAGCAGTTGGTGAGTTGCTGCAGAATCAGTATCGTATCGGATTATCCCGTATGGAGCGTGTCGTTCGTGAACGTATGTCCACACAGGATATCACGACAATTACGGCACAGTCTCTGATCAATATCAAGCCGGTAACGGCTGCTGTGAAGGAGTTCTTCGGAAGTTCCCAGTTGTCACAGTTCATGGATCAGAACAACCCGCTTTCTGAATTGACACATAAGAGACGTTTGTCTGCATTGGGACCGGGTGGTTTGTCCAGAGATCGTGCAGGTTTCGAGGTCCGCGATGTACACTATACACATTATGGACGCATGTGTCCTGTAGAGACTCCTGAAGGACCTAATATCGGTCTGATCAACTCTTTAGCATCTTATGCGCGTATTAATGAGTATGGATTTATCGAGGCGCCTTATCGTAAGGTTGACAAGACAGATCCGGCTAATCCGCGTGTTACCAACGAGGTTGTTTATTTGTCCGCAGATGAAGAGGATCGTTATATCGTTGCACAGGCGAACGAAGAGTTGGACGAGGACGGACATTTTGTACGTAAGAGCGTATCCGGCCGTTTCCGCGAGGAGACTTCTGAGTTTGAGAAAGAGAAGATTGATCTTATGGACGTGTCTCCTAAGATGGTATTCTCTGTCGCAACAGCGATGATTCCATTCTTGGAGAACGATGATGCGAACCGTGCGCTGATGGGATCCAACATGCAGCGTCAGGCAGTGCCGTTGTTGGTTACAGAGGCACCTGCAGTTGGTACAGGTATGGAGATGAAGGCGGCTGTCGATTCCGGCAACTGCGTTATCGCAGAGGAAGACGGAATTGTTACACGTTCTGCATCGAACGAGATTATTATTAAGTCTAAATCAGGCGAAAAGACATATAAGCTGGCTAAATTCCAGCGCAGTAACCAGGGAACGAGCATGAACCATCGTCCGATCGTTGATAAGGGCGAAGAGGTAAAAGCAGGACAGGTTATCGCAGATGGTCCATCTACATGCGGTGGCGAGATCGCATTAGGTAAGAACCCACTGATCGGTTTCATGACTTGGGAAGGTTATAACTACGAGGATGCCGTACTGCTTAGTGAGAGATTGGTTCAGGATGATATTTATACATCTGTTCATATCAATGAGTACAATGCAGAGGCGAGAGACACCAAGCTTGGTGACGAAGAGATCACCCGTGATGTACCGGGTGTCGGCGACGACGCACTCAAAGACCTTGACGAGAACGGTATTATCCGTATCGGTGCAGAGGTTCGTGCCGGTGATATTTTGGTTGGTAAAGTTACTCCTAAGGGAGAGACAGAGCTTACTGCTGAGGAAAGACTGCTTCGTGCGATCTTCGGTGAGAAAGCAAGAGAAGTTCGTGATACTTCTTTGAAAGTGCCACATGGTGAGTTTGGTATTATCGTAGATGCCAAAGTATTTACAAGAGAGAATGGAGATGAGCTTCCACCGGGAGTAAATAAATCTGTTCGTATTTACATTGCACAGAAACGTAAGATTCAGGTCGGCGATAAGATGGCTGGTCGTCATGGTAACAAGGGTGTCGTTTCCCGCGTTCTTCCGGTAGAAGATATGCCATTCCTGCCAAATGGTCGTCCACTTGATATTGTATTGAATCCTTTGGGTGTGCCATCTCGTATGAACATTGGTCAGGTCTTGGAGATTCACTTGAGTCTCGCTGCCAAAGTACTTGGCTTTAATGTCGGAACACCGGTATTTGATGGTGCTAACGAGTATGACATCATGGATACATTAGAGCTCGCAAATGATTATGTGAATACACCACTTGATCAGACAGAAAAAGAGCAGAAGATTGCAGAAGCACAAGAGGCTGGTGACGAAGAAGAGGTTAGCCGCTTGACAGATATCGTACCTTTTGAAGACAAGTACAAAGATCTTTTGGATCCGGAGGTGTTCCAGTACTTGATCGACAATCAGGATTACCGCAAAGAGTGGGAAGGCGTTCCGATCAACCGCGACGGAAAAGTTCGTTTGCGTGATGGTCGTACCGGAGAATATTTTGATGGGGCAGTAACCGTTGGTTTCATGCACTATCTCAAACTCCACCACTTGGTAGATGATAAGATCCATGCACGTTCAACAGGTCCTTACTCCTTAGTAACGCAGCAGCCATTGGGTGGTAAAGCCCAGTTCGGTGGACAGCGTTTCGGTGAGATGGAGGTTTGGGCACTGGAGGCATATGGTGCCGCTTATACCTTGCAGGAGATCCTCACTGTGAAGTCTGATGATGTTGTTGGTCGTGTTAAGACTTACGAGGCAATCGTTAAAGGTGCCAACATCTCTGATCCTGGCATTCCGGAATCTTTCAAGGTTATGCTCAAAGAGCTTCAGGCATTGGCGCTTGATGTTACTGTTTTAGATGAAGATGGTAACGAAGTTATTATGGGTGAAAATGTTGAAGAGAACGACAACAGCGAAGATGTCACACCGTTGATCGATGGTGGCGCAGACTTTGCGTTTAGCAGTAGCGAGTCCTTTGAAGCTGCAGGTTATACCGAGGGTACCGCAGAAGAGCTGCAGGAAGCTGAATTTGCGGCAGACTTTGGGGATGAGCCCTCATTAGTATAGAGACAGGGATTGATCGTATAGAGTAGCCCGAAAGGGTAGATGGAGGATTACTATGGCAGAAAGTAATGTAAAGGAAGAGAAGCATATCGTATATGATGCAATCAAGATTGGTCTGGCATCTCCGGAAAAGATCCGTGAGTGGTCGCGCGGTGAAGTAAAGAAGCCGGAGACGATCAATTATCGAACACTCAAGCCGGAAAAAGATGGTCTTTTCTGCGAAAAGATCTTCGGACCGAGCAAAGACTGGGAGTGTCATTGCGGTAAGTACAAGAAGATCCGTTATAAAGGTGTTGTCTGTGATCGATGCGGCGTTGAGGTAACCAAGGCGAGCGTTCGTCGTGAGCGTATGGGTCATATCGAATTAGCAGCACCGGTATCTCATATTTGGTATTTCAAAGGAATACCTAGCCGTATGGGATTGATCTTGGATGTTTCTCCAAGAAACTTAGAGAAAGTGTTGTACTTCGCATCTTATATCGTATTGGAAGTGCAGGACGGTGTAAACCTTCAGCCAAAGCAGATTTTGTCTGAGGCAGAATATCAAGAAGCTAGAAAGAACTATGGAGACGGTTTCCGCGCCGGCATGGGTGCAGAGTCTATCATGGAACTTCTGATGAGTATCGATCTGGAAGAAGAGTCAGCAAACCTCAAGGAGGAACTCCGCAATTCTTCCGGTCAGAAACGTGCTCGTATTGTAAAACGTTTGGAAGTTATCGAAGCATTCCGTGGTTCCGATAACAAGCCGGAGTGGATGATCCTTACGGTTATCCCTGTAATTCCGCCGGATATTCGTCCAATGGTACAGTTGGATGGTGGACGTTTTGCAACATCTGATATGAACGATCTGTATCGTCGTATCATCAACCGTAACAATCGTTTGAAGAGACTTCTCGAACTCGGTGCACCGGATATCATCGTTCGCAACGAGAAGAGAATGCTTCAGGAAGCTGTAGATGCGTTGATCGACAATGGTCGTCGTGGCCGTCCGGTTACCGGACCGGGTAACAGACCGCTGAAATCCTTATCTGATATGCTGAAGGGTAAACAGGGTCGTTTCCGTCAGAACCTGCTTGGTAAACGTGTCGACTATTCTGGTCGTTCCGTTATCGTTGTAGGTCCGGAACTTAAGATTTATCAGTGTGGTCTGCCAAAAGAGATGGCAATTGAGTTGTTTAAGCCTTTCGTTATGAAAGAGTTAGTATCCAATGGCACAGCACACAACATTAAACAAGCTAAGAAGATGGTTGAAAAGCTTCAGACGGAAGTATGGGATGTGTTAGAGGATGTTATTCGCGAGCATCCGGTTATGTTGAACCGTGCTCCTACCCTGCATCGTCTTGGTATCCAGGCATTTGAGCCTACACTTGTAGAAGGTAAAGCGATTAAGCTGCATCCATTGGTATGTACCGCATTTAATGCCGACTTCGATGGTGACCAGATGGCTGTCCATTTGCCACTTTCTGTAGAAGCACAGGCAGAGTGCCGTTTCTTACTGCTCTCTCCAAACAACCTGTTAAAGCCATCTGATGGTGGTGTGGTTGCCGTACCTTCTCAGGATATGGTACTTGGTATCTATTATTTGACACAGGAAAGACCTGGTTCTCTCGGTGAAGGCAAGTTCTTCAAGAGCGTGAACGAGGCAATTACAGCATACGAAAACGGAGATCTTACACTTCATGCGAAGATCAAGGTTCGCCGTTTTGGTATCAATAAAGATGGCGTAGAGGAAAGTAGAATTATTGAATCTACACTGGGTCGTTTTATCTTCAATGAGATCCTGCCACAGGACATGGGATTTGTGGATCGTTCCAAGGACGAGAACTTCCTCGTTCCGGAAGTTGATTTCCATGTAGGTAAGAAGCAGTTGAAGCAGATCCTTGAAAAATGTATCGCTGCACATGGTGCAACAGGTACTGCAGAGACAATGGACAACATCAAAGCACTTGGATATAAATATTCCACACGTGCAGCAATGACGGTATCCATTTCCGATATGACCGTGCCGGAGGCTAAGAAAGATATTCTTGCTGAAGCACAGAAGACAGTAGAGCTTATCACGGATAAGTTTAATATGGGTCTTCTTACAGAAGAAGAGCGTTACAAAGCAGTTATCAATACATGGTATGCAGCCGATAATCAGTTGACAGAAGCGTTGATGAGCGGTTTGGATCGCTACAACAACATCTTCATGATGGCTGATTCCGGTGCCCGTGGTTCTCAGGCACAGATCAAGCAGCTCGCAGGTATGCGTGGTTTGATGGCGGATACATCCGGTCGTACGATCGAATTGCCGATCAAGTCTAACTTCCGTGAGGGTCTTGATGTATTGGAGTACTTCATTTCCGCACATGGTGCCCGTAAGGGATTGTCGGATACAGCGCTTCGTACAGCCGATTCCGGATATTTGACACGTCGTCTCGTTGACGTATCTCAGGAATTGGTTATTCGTGAGGTAGACTGCTGTGCAGACCGCGATATGATTCCGGGAATGGAAGTAACCGGATTTATGGATGGTAAAGAGCTTATCGAGTCATTGGAAGAGCGTATTACAGGTCGTTTCTCCTGCGAAGACATCTACGATGATGAAGGCGAGCTTATTGTTAAGAAAAATCACATGATCACACCAAAGCGTGCTGCTCGTATTGTTAATACAAAGGCAATTGTAGATGCAGGCGATAAGGCTAAGGTTAAGATACGTAACATTCTTACCTGTAAGTCACACATCGGTGTTTGTGCAAAATGTTATGGTGCCAACATGGCAACCGGTGAGCCGGTACAGGTTGGTGAGGCTGTCGGAATCATCGCAGCACAGTCCATCGGTGAGCCGGGTACACAGCTTACCATGCGTACGTTCCATACAGGTGGTGTGGCCGGTGACGATATCACACAGGGTCTCCCTCGTGTCGAAGAGTTGTTTGAGGCACGTAAGCCGAAGGGACTTGCAATTATCGCTGAATTTGGCGGAACAGTATCTATTCGCGATACTAAGAAAAAGCGCGAAGTGATCATTACAAATGAAGAAACCGGTGAGCAGAAAGCATATTTGATCCCATACGGTTCTCGAATCAAGGTATTAGAGGGTCAGACTTTGGAGAAAGGTGAGCCGCTCACAGAAGGTAGCGTAAATCCACATGATATTCTCGAGATCAAGGGTGTACGTGCCGTGCAGGATTACATGATCCGTGAAGTGCAGCGTGTATATCGTCTGCAGGGTGTTGAGATCAATGATAAGCATATAGAGGTTATTGTACGTCAGATGCTCAAGAAGATCCGTGTCGAAGACAACGGTGATTCCGAATTCCTGCCGGGTGTTATGGTAGATGCATTAGATTTTGAGGATGAAGTTGAAAAACTCCAGGCAGAAGGTAAAGAGCCACCAGAGGGCAAGCAGGTAATGCTTGGTATTACAAAGGCTGCGTTGGCAACCAATTCCTTCCTGTCCGCAGCATCTTTCCAGGAGACTACAAAGGTCTTGACAGATGCCGCTATTAAGGGAAAAGTGGATCCACTGGTAGGTCTCAAAGAGAACGTAATCATTGGTAAGCTCATCCCTGCAGGTACAGGTATGAAACGTTATCGTTCTGTACAGCTTGACTGTGATGAGGCGGCAGAGGACTATCTCGAAGAACAGCGTCTTGCAGCAATGAGAAGGCTGGAAGAAGGCGATGAATCCGAGGATGATGCAAAGGATAAAGACAAGTCCAAGGCAAAAGCAGAAGAAGCTCCGGAATCTGAAGAAGTATATTTCACATCGACAGAGGACGATGAGTAGTTTATAAAATACAGTCATTACGAGAAGCGCTTTAGCAAAATATTGCTTTAGTGCTTCTTGGTGTACTGTTATTGCAAAGTGATTGTGGGAACGGTGGGATATGGGAAAATTGAATAACTTAATTTTCAAGAAGAGAAAAAATGTATATTTTACTCTTCTTTTTTTGTTCCAGTTTTTTTGAAAATATGGTAAAATATGAGATACCAATATGGGGATTACGACAGCGTGTGCACACCGATACAAAATGTATAGGGGAGTGATGCAATGGATAAAGAAAGTATAGTGGACGTCCTCACTGCTGATACCGATGTATTTTTTGCCTGTTGGGATACAGACAATGGATGGCAGGTATTGACAAACGGAAATGCAAGTTTTCCGGCAGCATTATTTGCACAGAAAGGAATTGAAGCGTTACGAGATGTCGTTGCAGAATCAGACAGCAGACTATGTGCTAAATGAATCCGATATTTCTCTTCGGCATCCAACTCTCTCGCCTGAAAAA
>OMGJ01001083.1_pt1 | contig 13129 bp, 10 predicted proteins | sample 1645811 | NCBI WGS metagenome assembly OMGJ01 (sample SAMN05578589, study PRJEB25193) | human gut metagenome | biome: Human Microbiome; feature: human-associated habitat; material: feces | host: Homo sapiens | place: USA:Birmingham | reverse complement strand
TTCTTCCAAAATGTCCATATGCCGCAGTTTGGCGATAGATCGGTCTGCGCAGATCGAGCATCTTGATTATACCAGCCGGACGAAGATCAAAGTTATCACGGATGATCTCAACCAAACGGCTGTCGGATAATTTGCCGGTACCAAACGTATCTACCATAACAGAAGTCGGCTGTGCAACACCGATCGCATAGGAAAGCTGAATCTCACAACGGTCTGCAAGACCTGCCGCTACGATATTTTTAGCAACGTAACGTGCTGCATATGCAGCCGAACGATCTACCTTTGTGCAGTCTTTTCCCGAAAAAGCTCCGCCACCGTGACGTGCATATCCGCCATACGTATCTACGATGATCTTACGACCAGTCAATCCGCTGTCACCATTCGGTCCGCCGATCACGAATCTGCCGGTTGGATTGATAAAATATTTCGTATCTTCACTTACTAATTCTGCCGGAAGGATCGGATCGATCACATACTTACGAATATCTTCATGGATCTGCTCCTGTGATACATCCTCTGCATGTTGACTCGAAATAACCACAGCACTGATATGTATCGGCTTACCGGCTTCATCATACTCTACTGTCACCTGACTTTTGCCATCCGGTCTAAGATAAGAAAGTGTTCCATTCTTACGCATCTCTGTCAACCGGCGTGTCAACTGATGTGCCAAAGAAATCGCATATGGCATGCAATCCTCCGTCTCGTTGGTTGCATAGCCAAACATCATTCCCTGATCTCCTGCACCGATTGCTTCAATCTGTGCATCAGACATATCCATTTCACCGTTCTTTGCCTCAAAAGCCTTATCAACACCCATAGCTATATCTGCAGACTGCTGATCTAACAACACCTTTACCTTACAGGTATCACAGTTGAATCCTTTGGCGTCATCGTCATAACCAATCTCACGGATCGTCTCACGCGCGATCTTCTCATAATCAACCTTAGCTCTCGTGCTGATCTCGCCCATGATCATCACATAATCTGTCGTAATGACTGTCTCACAAGCTACACGGCTCATCGGATCCTGTTCCATCAATGCATCCAATACAGCATCGGAAATGTTATCACATATTTTGTCCGGATGTCCTTCCGTAACCGATTCCGATGTAAACAAACGTTTCTCCATAATTTCCTCCATTCTGACGTACCATTTCTGTACGGTCTATCTACGAATATTTCCAAAAAGAAAAAGCCCACCTAAACCGACGACAGATGGACTTGATTTCAACTTGATCTCAAACCCTCTTATTGCTCGATTTCTCGCTGAGATTGGCACCTTCCTGTCAGGGGTTGCCGTGGTTTCACAGAGCCTTCACTCTCCGCCACTCTAAATAAGAGTTGTTTTGTGAACTATTTTCTTATACCGTGTAATAACACACAACTTTTATATTATACCGTTCGACGCATTTCGTCAATACCCAAACGAGACTATTCGCCAAAATTATGAACCATTTATGATAATGTCCAATATACCACAAAGGAAAATGTCTCAAAACAATATCCGTTCAGAAGATCCAAACATATCTCCTCAACAGCAAGCGGGCATACATACTAAAAAATTTTATAGTGCTGCATCGGTACATTTGGCATACATACTAAAAAATTTTATAGTGCTGCATCGGTAGATTTAATAAGAAATGTTCCATTAAATCATGGAGTACGATAACAGGACCCGACAACCAGAACCATAAATTACAATATAAAAGACAGATCTGCCCCCGAAAGTTGTACTGCTGTCCGGAATAATCCCATACCGCCAGATGCAGATAACGATTCACGATCATGCCGACAACAAATTCCACCACCGTGATCATAAGACTGCACAAAAGCATCTGCCCCACCAGTGATGCCTGTCCACCCAGTAGATTTTGCACAGCACCGACTAACACAAAACAAATTCCACCAGCTAGCAGCATTGATATATGAGAATAACCCCGCATTAATATTTCTAATGCGCAATATAAAAATCCTCCTGTAAAAAACATGATCGTATATGCCTGTGCCGGATTCATATCTGCTATTCTCCTTCCTTTGCCATATGTTCTGCTATTCTCAAACATAGTATGTATTTTTTTTAAAATCTTATTCCTTAAAATTTGTCATACGCAACTCAATTTTTACAATGTCAGCCACATATTATTGTGTCGATAATGATTGGTTTTTATCAAAGATTGTGCTAACATAGCAAGAGAATACTTAAACAGAAAGCGAGGATTTTAATATATGAACCAAACCATCTTAAAACGACTGGATGCTGCGATCACATCAACATTGATCGGACACAGTGAAGATCCTGACTGTAATGTCGGCGCATCCATCTGTATACTCCATCGTGGCGAGGAAGTATACCGCAAAGAATACGGCGAAGCAGACAAGGAAAAGCACCATCCAATGAAACCAGATACAATCTTCCGCTGTTATTCTATGACAAAGCCGATCACTTCTGTTGCTGTGATGACTTTGGTAGAAAAGGGTGCATTAGCACTATCCGACCCGGCCAGCAAATATTTACCGGGGTTTAAAGATCAAAAAGTATATACCGATCAGGGACTTGTTCCGGTGAACCGCGAAGTCACTATCCAAGATCTGTTGGATATGACTGCCGGTGTGGTCTACCCGGATGCATCTTTTCCTGCCGGTGCTATTATGGACAAGATCCAAGCAGATTTCTATGATAAGATCGCCAAAGGCGAACCGACTCCTTCTACCTATGAATTGGCAAATATCATCGGTCAACAGCCTCTGGCATTCCAGCCCGGCGAGCGCTGGTTATACGGTTTTTGCGCAGACGTTCTCGGCGCCATCGTGGAAGTCGTATCCGGCAAACGCTACATTACGTATCTAAAAGAAACTATTTTTGAACCGCTCGGCATGACAGACACCGATTTCTATGTCCCAGAGCAAAAGCAGGATCGTTTTATGCAGTTCTATCAATATATGCCGGAAACTCAAACGTTAGATCCATGCACCTGGCAGCATTTATGTCTGTCTCATATGCATCTAAAACAGCCATCTTTTGAATCCGGTGGCGCAGGTTTGGTATCTACCTTGAGCGATTACGCCAAATTTGCACAGATGATGTTAAACAAAGGAACGTATCAGGGTGTCCGCATTTTGGGACGCAAAACAGTAGAATGGATGACACAGAATCATCTTAATGAAAAACAGCTGGTAAGCTTTGACTGGGAAGCATTAAAAGGTTATGGCTATGGCAATCTGATGCGTTGTATGATCCATACAGAACTTTCCGAAAGCATTGGATCTAATGGCGAATTTGGATGGGACGGCTGGTTAGGCAGCTATGTAAGTATGGATCCGGCTGAGGATCTGGCGATCATTTATGTGATCAACAAATGCGGTGGTAACGGTTACCGGGATGTACAAGTTATCCGCGACATAGTATATGCCGCATTAGAAGATTAGCAGATCACTCAAGCTTCCCATACCGGAAGTTATTGTCCGAACCACAGATTGCTTATTATGTCGGCAATAAATTGGATATTTTGCAGCCGATAAACTAAATTGTTCTGTCATTCGAGAACTAAGATAATTGCCGCAGAACGCAATGTTTTTGCGTGATTTCTTATTTTGTTAAGTCTCTGATGAATACATGCCCGAAGGATTGTCTGAGATGTCCCGGTTTAGCAAGGTATCATCCATTTTTGGACGGGACGCTTTCGCTACGATGCGCTACGTCACGTTACTTAATGTCTCTGAAATACGAGACATAAGTAACGACGAGCGCAAAGTCCCTTTCAAAAATGATGAATACCTTGCTTCCGGGACTTCGAGTTCTCCGTAAGGCATGTAAATCATACATCAGAGACAACAAAATTTAGAAATCACGATAAAAACAAAATGCGGCAAGGCAATTACTATAGTTCTCGGATGGCAGAAGCCACTCTTTGGTGGCTGCAAAATGCAACATGGTCATTGACATAATAAGCAATCTGTGGTTGTGGAGGTTGGAGGTATGGGCAGTTTGAGTAAATGATATATCGTAAGGCATTTGCTGTGGGCATATGTATCGTAAAGCAATGGAAAGAAAGGTTAGGTGAGCAGTATATGAATACTTCACAGGCAGAAGGCATTGATCAGCTTCAAAGCTGGGTCAATGAAAGTAAACGTATTGTGTTTTTTGGCGGTGCCGGAGTCTCAACCGAAAGCGGCATCCCGGATTTTCGCAGTGTAGATGGTTTGTATCATCAAAAATATGATTATCCACCGGAAACCATTCTCAGCCATACGTTTTTTATGCGAAATACAAAAGCGTTCTATGACTTTTACCGCGATAAGATGATCTGTCTGGACGCCAAGCCGAATATCACTCATCTGAAATTGGCAGAAATGGAACAAAAAGGCAAACTTACTGCTGTTGTGACTCAAAATATTGATGGGCTTCATCAAGCAGCAGGCAGCAAAACGGTATACGAACTCCATGGATCCGTGCACCGCAATTACTGCACCAAATGCCATACATTTTATGATATTCACTGTATTACTGAAAGCACAGGCATTCCGACTTGTGAATGTGGTGGTATTATCAAGCCGGATGTTGTATTATACGAAGAGGGATTAAATGATGCAACAGTAACCGGTGCTGTCAAAGCGATCAGTGAATCCGATCTCATGATCATCGGCGGCACTTCTCTCGCTGTATATCCGGCCGCCGGACTACTGCATTATTTCCATGGAAACCATTTGGTATTGATCAATAAATCTGCCACCCCGATGGATGCAGATGCAGATCTTTTGTTACAATGTGGACTCGGGGAAGTCTTTTCCCGGATTGAAGTTTAATGTGCGCGAAGGCAAAATTGCACATAGCTATCAGTCATCTGCCGGTATCTATACCTGGCAGATGACTGGTCGCTATGCGAACGCTTTGGCATAAGCGTTGCAAATAAGCTTGTGAAACAAGCGACAAAGCTCTGAAAGAGCAGATTTGCGAGTTTGATAAAAAGACTAATTACTAACAAGAAAGAAAGGATTGATGACTATGCATTACTCTTATACTACAAAAGGAACTTGTTCCAGTGAAATTGAATTTGATCTGGATGGTGATATTGTTCATAACGTACAATTTGTCGGTGGCTGTAACGGTAACCTAAAGGCGATCAGCTCTTTGGTTGACGGTCTGACCGTAGAACAGGTCGTAGATAAAGTCAAGGGCATCACGTGCGGTTTCAAAAGCACATCCTGCTCGGACCAGCTTGCAACCGCACTGTTGGAAGCACTCGACACAGTACAATAATTCACCAAACTATTTATTCACACTTGTTTAGAAGCTATGCGTTTCGTTTATGAATCACATATTGTTTCTATCTTTTCTCAAAATGGTACAGGCGGCTTACGGCATCTCCCCAGAGATCACCGATCAACAGGCCGCCTTTCATTAATATTTCACCGGTATATTCCCTTTGCGTCACATCACAATAATAAACCGCTTCCGGATCCAGTCCCTGTAAATGTACCTTACGGCTTCGGCGGTTCGGTTCCGCGAGCACCTGTACAAATGTCATTAAAGCCTCTTTCTGATCTTTTGACACAACCATATAAGCATCATAGTAGTGATTTTCTGCATACGATGCAAGTCTATAGTAATCCCCATTTCGGATCAATAATTGGTAAGTATGATACATCTCTGTCTGCTCACGGATCAACGCCTTCTCTTCCTCTGATAACTTTGTCACATCAAGCTCATAACCAAATGTTCCCGCCAATGCGACATGTCCACGAGTCACAAACGGAGTATTGCGTCCTACCGTATGATTTGGGCAGACGCTAACATGCGCCCCTATCGTGGATAATGGATAAATTAACGCTGTTCCCTCCTGAATACCTAAACGCTCCACGGCATCTGTGTCATCAGAACACCAGATCTGTGGGCTGTAATATAGCATTCCCGGATCAAATCGCCCCCCGCCTCCGGAACAATTTTCCAACAACAGATCCGGAAATTCCGTGATCAGCCGCTCCTGCATACGGTATACTGCTAACACATACCGATGAAGTAATTCCCGCCCATGCTCTTTGCTCAAATATGCACTTCCAAGATCCGACAGTTGGCGGTTCATGTCCCATTTTACGTACATGATCGGTGCACTGCGCAAAATACGTGCCACCGATTCATAAGCATACTCCTCAACTTCCGGATTCGATAGATCCAATACTCCCTGCGCCCGGCTAAGAGTCGGCTCACGTCCCGGTATTTGGATCATCCAGTCCGGATGTGCGCGAAACAGATCCGAATCCGGAGAGATCATCTCCGGCTCAAACCATATGCCAAACTTCAAGCCGATTTTATTAATGCTGTCTACCAAATATTTTAAACCACCGGTAAGTTTTGCTTCATTCACATACCAATCTCCCAACGAAGACTCATCATTGTTACGTCTGCCAAACCAGCCATCATCCATCACAAATAGCTCTATGCCACAGTCTTTCGCGGTCTGCGCAATATCCAATAACTTTTCCGTTGTAAAATCGAAATACGTTGCTTCCCAATTGTTGATCAGAATCGGACGCTCTGTGTTTTTGTAGCGGCTGCGGATCAGATGCTCCCGGTAAAAATCATGAAGTGAACGTGTCATCTTGCCAAGGCCTTCCGACGAGTAAGTGAGAACTACTTCTGGTGCCTGAAAACTCTGTCCCGGTGTCAGCTTCCATCCAAATTCATAGGAGTGTATTCCCATTGTCATACGTATCATGTCATGCTGCGACACTTCCACCTGTCCCAAAAAATTGCCGGAATAGACAAAATGCATTGCATACACATCTCCTTGGGTCTGCGTTGTACCCGGTGTAACCAGTGCAATAAACGGATGCTCCTGATGCCCGGATTCCCCACGGATCGACGCCGCTGACTGTCTTCCATATCCAATTCTCCGGCGCTGTATACGTCGTTCTCTGGCCCATGCGCCCGGCAAAGTCAGCAACTCATAATCTTCCTCATAATCCATATCCAGACAGGCACTATATATTTTTTCAATGGTAAGCGTCTGCTCTCCCCGATTGTGTACCCGCACAGAACGAGTGATCACATCCTCCCTCTCAAAAGCTGTATACGATAGCACAACTTCTACACCAAGCACTCGATCCTGACAAATAAGCTCTAACGTCTGTACTGCTGTACCGGCATCTTCCGTATCCATCTGTGAAGCAGTAACAAAAGAAGCCGGAAGACCCTCTAGTGGTGTCTTGCCGGAATATATTCGATGCTCTTTGTAAAGGATTTCCGTTCCCAGGCATCCATGTTCATCTCGAATATCCAAGCAGCTTTCCCGAAAATCCCCAATGCCGCCGGTTGGCAGTTCCATCGGAAAGCTTTCCAAAAAAACGCATTTTTCGCGTTTGTTGCGCTCTGGTGTATATGGATATTCCTCCATCCGAAGCAAATATCCACCGTCAATGTGCTGTAAACGCTCCCCATAATAAATATGACCCAAATATCCTTCCGGTGTAATGCCGATCATGTAACTGGTACTCTTGGTATTTAGTTGGAAAATATGCTGTTTCTTATCATAAATAATCATTCTATTCTTTACACCTTTCCTCCATGGATCACGATGATTTATTTTGCAATAGTTGGTCCAGATGTGACTCAATCCTCACGTATCTGACCATTTGCAATGTTTTGCTGTATGATCGAATCTACGACTTCGAACAATGTTTCTGATCCAAGACGCGTCTTACTCTGCCGTCCGTATACCTGCTGCGCCGTAACCTCATGTTCTTTCCAATCCGCACCACCATTACTGTTGTTTAACATTAACGGCTGTAAATTATCCATAGCATGTGCGAACTTCGATTCCGGCGTTTCAAACGCCTCAAACTCATCAAACAATGCGATCAGTTCTTCCTTTTGTTCATCCGGTAAGAGCGAAAAGATCCGCTCCTTTGCAGCATTCTCTCTTGCTGTCTGCGTCTTCAGATTCTCTGCATCATACGCATAAGTATCCCCTGCATCGATCTCTACAATATCATGGATCAAGCACATTAACATCACCTTTGCAACGTCAATTTTTTCATTCGAATATTCCCGAAGTACATACGCCATAATCGCCATATGCCAAGCATGCTCTGCATCATTTTCATTTCTTCCATGTCCGGAAAGATGCGTCTGCCGAAAAATATTCTTCTCCTTATCAATCTCCAATGCAAATGCAAGCTGTTTTTTTAATCGTTCATCCATCACATACTACTCCTTTTCCTGAAATACTGCATGTTCAAAACATCATATATCCCAAGCAGTTATTTATCCCTGTAATCCATCCGCAGGACGAATCATGATCTTCAGGTACGATTTTAAGTAAGTGCAAACATATCCCTACAAATCATCTTCCCTGTCTCTGTTCTAAAAATCGTTGTATACGCATGCTGTACTGCCTGCTGTGATAATGTATCTTCATACATATTCACCAAAAAATCTGCCTCAACCAAAATCTGATAGTCGATCCCATCCATATCCTCATAGGTATGATGATGTGCGATCAAATATTGTACTCTGGTCGATACATCCTCCGGGAACCGCAACTTGGCAAGCAATTGTTGCGCCAGTCCCGGACCTTCCTGTTCCTGCAATTTACCCCCGCAGTCGCCATATTTTTGTTCGCATACATGAATGCCTATGTCATGCGTTAATGCTGCTGTCTCAAGAATAAACCTAGTCTTCTCATCCACATTCTCCAGTTCTGCTATTAATTTTGCATAGCTGTAAACTTTGCAAAAATGCTGTATTCTTTTCGGATCCCCTGCATACAACTTAATCATTTCGGCGTGCAACTTGTTAATCATAATAATTTTTCATCCTACTTTCTTATTCTAATCCCATTGCATCAATAATCCGCTTCACTGCTTCCTCATCCAGCTCTACAAATTCTGCTATGGATGCTATACTTTCTCCACGTTCATATAGCTTTCGAATAGACCGTTCATTGGTTTTGGCTATTCCTGTTTCTTCGCCTTCCTTCAGGCCCTCTTCATAACGCTGCCGATATTCGTATTCTAACGTCATATATCCCAACCTCCAACTCTCATTTTGGCGGGCCGAACGCACTGCTTCCTCTAACTGCTTCGTATACTCATCCGACGCACCTTTTCCATCAATATAATCCAAAATCCGTTTCATTTCGGGACTCACATCGTCCATTGTTCCCTTTGTACTTAAGATTATCTTAACTGCGTCATCGTCTAATGTCAATGCTGTATTTTCATTGCCATATAGTAATCTCCTCTTCCCTAAAATATGCTGTGTTTATCATTTCGTATGTGGCATTATATCATTTTCGTCCAAAAATTACTATTGGCACATTTCATATTTTTGTACGTCAAAATTGTACACATCTTACAATACTTGTTCGTTTTTATTTACTATATTTTGATCAATTAGTTTATAAAAAAGCAAAGTCAGCGCTTTGCTTTGCAAGAATTGCTAAAGCAATTCTTGGTGATGTCACGCTACACAACAGCAATTTCCTATTAATCAAAGAAAATCCCGGAGAATGCTTTCCTGTCCATAAAAACGTACACTCCGGGATCCGTATCAACATTGGGTTATGCTCTATTACTCAATGGATGTCACTTCGTAATCTTTCGCTTCTACCGTCTGCTTCAATACATCATCTGCGATATCTGCAGATAACGTAACAACTGCTGTCCCTGCCTCGTGGCTTACCACAGCTTCTGTTACCTGATCCAAACTCTCCAATGCTTTCTTCACTGTTGCCTCGCAGTGTCCACACATCATTCCGTTAATCTTCATTGTTTTCGTCATCGTTGTTTCCTCCTCATTATATACTATTTTGGGCTGAATTTGTGAATTTCCAGCTCTTTTTTTATCTTTATGGGCATCATATATTTTGCAGAGATTCAATCTCAATGCATTGGATACCACGCAAAAACTGGACAGACTCATTGCTGCAGCACCAAACATAGGATTTAACTCCCAGCCAAACAACGGGATCCATACTCCCGCCGCCAGCGGAATACCGATCACATTATAGAAAAATGCCCAAAACAGATTTTCGTGAATATTGCGCAGCGTTGCTCTGCTCAAGCGAATTGCCGCAGGCACATCGCAAAGTCTGCTCTGCATCAAAACCACATCTGCTGCATCAATGGCAACGTCTGTTCCGGCGCCGATCGCGATACCCATATCAGCTCTGGTCAGAGCCGGTGCATCGTTAATGCCATCTCCAACCATGGCAACCTTACCATATTGCTGCAGGCGTCTGACAACCTCTTCTTTGCCATCCGGAAGCACTCCGGCGATCACCTCATCTACGCCGACCTGATCACCAATTGCTTTCGCTGTGCGTTCATTATCACCGGTCAGCATAACGACCCGCAGTCCCATACCCTGCATCTCTTTAATAGCAGAAAGACTGTCTTCCTTGATCACATCTGCAACTGCGATAATACCAAGCAATTTGCCATCTTTTGCAAAAAAGAGCGGTGTCTTACCCTGACCCGCCAAGCGGTCAGATACCAGTGTGATCAGTTCTTTCTGCTCTGTCGACCGGCCAGAGGCTGGCGCAATTGACTTTTCCTGCTCTGTCGACCGACCAGAAGCTGGCACAATTGACTTTTCCTGCTCTGTCGGCCGATCGAATTTCTTATTCTGTGAATCGATTCGATCGCTATACACTTTCTCGAGTGAAATCGTCTGCTCAATAAACTTTCGACTGCCTCCCATTATCTTTGCGCCATCGCACATTGCTGACAATCCATTTCCCGGCAATGCCATAAATTCTTGCGGTTCTATTGAAGTTAAGTTGCTCTCCTGTCCGTATTTCAGGACAGCTTTAGCAAGCGGATGCTCACTTTTTTGCTCCAACGAATATGCGTACAACAGTAATTCATCGATCGATACGCCCTCCGCTGCAACGATATCCGTAACTTGCGGTTCGCCTTTTGTAATCGTTCCGGTCTTGTCGAGGCATACGATATCCATCTTTCCGGTCTCTTCCAGCGACACGGCTGTCTTAAACAATATTCCATGCTTCGCACCGACACCGTTTCCCACCATGATTGCGACCGGCGTGGCCAGTCCCAACGCACACGGGCAGCTGATAACCAGCACGGAAATGCCTCTGGCTAATGCAAAGCCGATGCTCGCGCCGGTAAGCAGCCAAACAACCATCGTCACGAGTGCAATAACAATGACTGTTGGCACAAATACTCCAGATACTTTATCAGCGATCTTGGCAATCGGCGCTTTCGTTGCTGCTGCATCGCTAACCATTTGAATGATCTGTGACAACGTCGTATCCTCGCCGACACGCGTCGCAAGGCATTTCAAAAAACCAGACTGATTGATTGTTGCTGCAGATACCGGATCATCCTTTTGCTTGTCCACCGGAACGCTCTCTCCTGTAAGTGCCGATTCATCCACCGCACTATTGCCATCCAGCACGATGCCATCCACCGGTATCGTTTCTCCGGGTCTGACCACAAAGATATCGTCTTTTTGTACACTGGCAATATCCACTGTCACTTCGGCGCCATCTCGTACAACGACGGCAGTCTTTGGTGCAAGTCTAAGCAAACCTTTGAGCGCATCCGTTGTCTTTCCCTTCGAGCGCGCCTCTAACATTTTGCCGACTGTGATCAATGTCAAGATCATCGCCGCAGACTCAAAATAAAAGTCGTGCATATACGCCATAACCTGCTTGTCCGCGCCACGCATCACAGCATCCGTCATGGCAAACAATGCATATGTGCTATATCCAAATGCCGCTGTCGCACCTAATGCTACGAGCGTATCCATATTAGGTGCCCGATGCCACAAACTCTTAAACCCACTAATGAAGAAATGCTGATTGATCACCATAATAATGATCGTGAGAAGCATTTGTGTCAATCCCATCGCCACATGATTCCCTGCCATCCATTTCGGCACCGGCCAATTCCACATCATATGCCCCATAGAAAAATACATAAGTACTAGCAAAAAGCAGACCGACCACAGCAAGCGCTTTCGCAAAAGCGGCGTGGTGTGATCGACAAGTTCCTCTTCGAGTGCTCCCTGATTCTGCGCATTCCCGGATTGCACGTCTGCACCCTTTATTTTGGCTCCATATCCTGCATTTTGTACCGCCTCAATGATGGCATCACCAGATGCACTTCCTTCTACCCCCATCGAATTGGTAAGCAGACTAACGGAGCACGAGGTAACACCCGGAACTGCGTTGACTGCTTTTTCCACCCTGGCACTACACGCCGCACAGCTCATTCCTGTTACAATATACTGTTCCATCCGAAGCCTTCTTTCTACGTCTGTGTTTATTTATCTCATTAATTTTTGCAACACATTTACTAACTCATCCACTGTTTCGTCTTTGCCCTCTTTAATATCTGTCGTAACACAAGTTTTTATGTGATTTGCAAGCAAAACTTTATTAAAACTATTCAGTGCCGCATTCGCTGCGGCTACCTGTGTCAATATATCCGGACAATACGCATCTCTCTCCACCATGCCCTTAATACCACGGATCTGTCCCTCTATCCTGCTCAGGCGATTCAACAAATCCTTGTATTCCTTGGGATCGCGTACCTTTGTCTTATGACACGGACAAACCTTCTCTTCTGCCATACTTTTCCTCCTTTCACGCAAAATACCCTAAGGGGGTATCCGCATCTAGAATATACCCCCTTAGGGTATTTGTCAATATATTATTTGATTAAAATATTCACTTTCTATTTTTCAACTACTTTTGCGTGCCATTTCTTAGCAAACTTCTTGATCCATTTTTTGTCTGCTTTTCGAAGCTTTTTGTTGATGATGAGCTTCTTTGTTTTTGAGCTGCATAATGTTTTAACCTGATATTTTTTTACTTTTACAGGCATCTTACGATATTTACTAACATCTACTGTAATACCATACCCGGTATATCGGCATTTTTCAGCACGATCATACTGTTTATAGGATGTATTAAGCTGTTTCGAATTGCTCAATTTAGGTAATATAATCTTCTTAAATCTTGCATTTCTATTAGCATGAAAGTACACCAATTTTTTATTTTTGCTTAGATCCAAATTTCCCATCGATGCCTTTGATTTCCGATCAATTGTCACCCCGGTAAGATTTGGACATCCGGTAACGTTAATTTTTTGTATAACC
>OMGJ01001082.1_pt1 | contig 13142 bp, 10 predicted proteins | sample 1645811 | NCBI WGS metagenome assembly OMGJ01 (sample SAMN05578589, study PRJEB25193) | human gut metagenome | biome: Human Microbiome; feature: human-associated habitat; material: feces | host: Homo sapiens | place: USA:Birmingham | reverse complement strand
TGAAGGAACAGAATCATCCGAATGTGATTAAAATTCGAAATGCACATGTTCATAACCTGAAACATATCGATGTGGATATTCCACTAAATAAGATTGTGGGAATTGCCGGAGTGTCCGGTTCCGGAAAGTCATCCCTTGCACTGGGAGTGCTGTATGCGGAAGGTTCACGGAGATATCTTGATGCGTTATCGACCTATACCAGAAGAAGAATGACACAGGCACCGAGAGCACAGGTGGATGAGGTACTGCATATTCCGGCGGCACTGGCATTACACCAAAGACCGGGGGTTCCGGGAATCCGGAGTACGTTTGGAACCGGATCGGAACTGTTGAACACATTACGACTGATATTTTCAAGACTTGCAAATCACTGTTGTCCCAATGGCCATTATCTGGAACCCACACTTGATGTGGCGGCAGGGAAAGAACTTTGTTGTCCTGTCTGCGGAACACATTTTTTGGCACCATCAGCGGAAGAACTCTCTTTTAATTCGCAGGGAGCCTGCCAGACTTGTGGCGGAACAGGATTTGTGAGTAAGGTAGATGAAGCTTCGTTGGTTCCGGATGAATCACTGACTATTGATGAAGGTGCGGTTCTTCCATGGAAAACATTGATGTGGTCACTCATGACAGATGTATGCAGGGAAATGGGAGTCCGTACAGATGTACCATTTCAGGAACTTACAAAAGAGGAAAAAGAGATCGTATATCATGGCCCGGCAGAAAAAAAGCATATTTTTTATAAAGCAAAAAATACAAACCAGTCCGGCGAACTTGATTTTACATATTTCAATGCTGTATATACCGTGGAGAATGCCTTATCCAAAGTAAAAGACGAGAAAGGCATGAAACGTGTGGAACGTTTCTTGAAAGAGGATGTATGTCCGGATTGCGGCGGAACAAGACTTTCTAAGAGAGCGAGACTGCCAAAATTATGTGGCATCACACTGGCAGATGCCTGTAAGATGTCACTTTCAGAGCTTGTAGAGTGGGTAAATCATGTGCCGGATGCCCTGCCAGAAGAAATGCGGTTAATGGCAGAAAATATCTGTGAATCTTTTCAGATGGTTGCAAAACGGCTGATGGATCTGGGTCTGGGTTATCTGTCATTGGACAGAGCGGCTTCTACTCTTTCGACAGGAGAACGGCAGCGAATGCAGCTTGCACGGGCAGTCAGAAATCGGACAACAGGAGTATTGTACGTGCTTGATGAGCCGTCTATCGGTCTTCACCCATCCAATATCGTGGGACTAACGGATGTCATGCATGATCTGATTGCGGATGGCAATTCTGTTATTCTGGTGGATCATGATACGCAGATTCTTTCAGAGGCAGACTGGCTTGTGGAGATGGGACCAAAAGCCGGGGCAGACGGAGGAAGAATCATTGCACAGGGGACGATTCCTGAGATTGAAGCAAATCCGGATTCCCAAATTGGAACATTTCTGAAAGAAATGCATCCCATTTATCGGAAGAAAGCATCTGAACAGGAAATGTTTTCTTTGGGAACCATCCACCTTTCGACAGATGCTATTCATACGGTAAAGCCGCTGGAAGCAGATATTCCAAAAGGGAGACTTACAGTGGTGACCGGTGTCTCCGGTTCCGGGAAAACGACATTGATACTGGAAAGTCTGATTCCGGCATTAGAGTCGATGATAAATGGAACAAAACTTCCCTCTCATGTGAAAAATATTACTGCGGAAGATATTGAACAGGTAAAACTGATTGATGCGGCACCGATTGGAATCAATGTGCGTTCTACGGTGGCAACTTATGCAAATGTGCATGATGAGCTGCGAAAGGTATATGCAAAACTTCCGGATGCAAAGGAAGCAGGATATAAAGCAGGGGATTTTTCTTACAATACAGGAAAACTGCGTTGCCCGACCTGCGATGGAACAGGTTCTATCAGCCTTGATGTGCAGTTTTTACCGGATGTGGAAGTACCTTGTCCGGATTGTCATGGAAGCAGATATAACAGGGACGCTGGGAATATTAAAAGGAAAACAAAGTCTGGAGAGTTATATTCTCTGCCGGAACTGATGGATATGGATGTACAACAGGCTCTACGTGCCTGTGAGGATATGAAAAAGATATGCTCAAGATTGCAGATTATAAAGGATCTGGGACTGGGTTATCTGACATTAGGCGAAGCAACTCCAAACTTATCCGGTGGAGAGGCACAAAGACTAAAACTTGCATCGGAAATGGAACGCAAACAGGATGCGTCGGTGTTCGTCTTCGATGAGCCGACGATTGGTCTGCATCCTCTTGATGTGCAGACTCTTTTGAAGGTTTTTGACCGTCTGGTATCCAAGGGTGCAACAGTCATTGTCATTGAGCATGATCTGGACGTGATCCGCAATGCTGATTATATCATTGATATGGGACCAGGAGGCGGAGAAGCCGGTGGAAGAATCATTGCAAAAGGAACCCCGGAGGAAATTGCCAGTGACAGAGGAAGCATAACGGGGAAATATCTTCGATGATCAGCATTATGAAAAGACCGACAATCTCAGAAAGTGAGGATGCCGGTCTTTTCCTATAATTCTAAAATCTCTTGAAGCTGGAAGCTGCCACAAAGTTTCCGGAGATTCTTTTCCACCACGTTTTGCCCAGGTAATGAGTGTGCCAGAGATCATAGATGAAAGAAGAGTAGGAAGGCAGTTTGCTTATAATAAAAAATGCGGTAATGGTATATATGACAAATCATTGGAGTCTGAACCAGGTGTAGTCTTTAAATTCTTTTCAGCTTCCCAGCAGTCAATGCGAAGCATATAGTCTGCACTGGTATAAACATCAATACTGTTACACTGTGGATTGTATTCTGCAAATATTGTTCTCATCGTATCTTATCTCCTTATTGATCAATAAATCATCAGTTACAAAAATCAGAAGCATTTCAATCAGTTCACCATGTCAGTTTTATTTTGTGTTATACTGTTTTATATGATTTTTCTTGGTCTCCGCTGCCGCTTCGGTCGGCACAGAGCAGATGTCCACCGGACATCTTGTGCCCTTGTATTTTCCCTTATCAGAGTTCGTAAGCACTGGCAGGACGATATAACACAAGGGAAACAATAAGGGAAAGTTCACCTGCGACAAATCCAGTGTTTTCAAGGGTTTGCAGAGAATTTAATGACAAAATATAACAGTTATTAAATCTTTTAAAACAGGTGAAATCTCAATCGGAAGTTGAGGAGGTAAAGAGTGTATGAAAAAGAAACTGTGTATTCTGGTTATTTTAATTGCTGTGTTATTGGTAGGAACAGTAGGTTGCTATTTCATGCCAAAAAAATTCGGTAAGAATGTAAATCCTTCTGAGGTAGACCATATAAATGTGTTCGATGGAAATACAGGAACTGGTTTTACTATCACCGATTCAGAAGATATCGAATATATAGTGGCGAATATTCAAGGTATTTCAATGAAAAGAGATGGCATTTCACTTGGAAGAACAGGATACAGTTTCAAAATTAGTTATATAAACAGCAACGATAAAGATGTCATACCTGTATTTATTCTCAATAGTGATAATACAATTTGTAAAGATCCATTTTTTTATAGATGTGATGGCGGATTATGCTTTGATTACTTAAAAGAATGTGAAGAGAAATATAGAACTAATGTAACAGAATCTATAGAAGAAAAATAACATCCAGTTTTTGAAACTAAGAAATCGGAATTGACCGAGCTCTTTAAAGCGAGGGACGCTTCTTGTCCGAAGGGCAAGAAGATGGAGCATGGAAAGAGTTAAACAAATCGGAATTTACAGAACTACAAAGAAAGGATACATATTATGGAAGGAAGATTAATAGCATTTGTTATTTGGGTAATAATCGGCGTATTATTTATTGTAATGGGCATTTATGATTTTAATTCCAAGAAAGCAAAACCTTTCGTTTTTTGGGCAAATGCTGAGGTAGCGCCCATAGAAGATGTGAAAGGCTATAATCGTGCTTTGGGCATATTGTGGTGCGTGTATGGTGTTTTGTTTACGTTAATTGGATTGCCTTTATTAGATGGGCAGAATTCGGGTTTGATTATTATACCTATATTGGGTGCAATGCTTATTAGTATTGCGGCTATGGCAGCGTATGTAGTAGGTATTGAACCCAAATACCGCAAAAAGAAATAAATGGAAACTTCAAGTTTGGAGAATTGAGAAAATCGGAATTTGTTGATTTAGTAAAATCAAATTTTCTTCACTAGGAGGTGTTTATATATGGCTGATATTGAATTTATTAGATGTTCTGGGACAAATGAAGATTTTATTGAGAACTGTCAGTTATTAGATATGGATTTAGATAGGCGAGTAGGAAGAGTTATTAAGAGAGATAAATATAAACAGTATAATCAGCTTGATGAGATAAAAGAGGTTGTAGTTGTGTATATTGATGGAAAAGCCGCTGGTGCTGGAGCAATTAGAGAATATCAGTATGGTGATATCGACAATGCAACCGAGTTGAAAAGATTGTTTGTCAGAGGCGAATTCCAGGGAAAAGGAATAGGAACCAAGCTAGTTCTTGAATTAATCGAGTGGGCGAAAGAACTAGGATATAGGAAATTGATTCTTGAAACTGGAGAATTGCTACAAGAATCGTGTCATGTATATCGAAAAGTAGGATTTAATAAAATGGAAAATTATGGTCCTTATGTTTCAATGCCAGAATCATTGTGCATGATGAAAGAATTGTAACGGAAAAGAACTCGACAACTTCCAGTTTGTCAATTACATGTGACATTGAAAGAGTCAGCCAATTCAAGGTGCTGGCTCTTTCAAAAATTCCATTCTAATAAATTGCATGATAACTTAGAGTAAAAATGAATACCCATTAGCCGGAAATGAATAAAAGTGTGGTGTTTCGTATAATTATGAGTTAGTATGCATCAGACACACTTTTGTAAAAAGGGAGTTTTTTTATAAGGAATCCTGGGATAGGATAATGAAATTGCATGAGGAGGAAAGGGTATGAAGCTTTCAACAGAAAGTGAATTATTTAAAAATGTGAAAGAAACATACAGACTGCTACGTATGGAAGAACGGATTAAAATAATGGACTATTTAGAAAATAGGGGACTTACCATTGTCAGAAAGAGCGGAAACGGTGGTGAAAATTATACTAATAACGGAACATTACCTAAAGAGTACGATCTTAGAAATTGGATTTGGGTCACTGGGAAATATAAGGATAAAGGGTTTTTGATTTCTTTGCAGGCATTTGACCGTGATAAAGAGTCACAAAATTACCATGTTTTGATGGACAGAATAGGAATCTGTGTATACGACAAAGAGCAGAATAAGCCTAATTATTTTGACATAATGGAGGTAACGAATCTTGATTTGCCGTTGGGAAAAAGAGATCTGAATATGCTTTATAATCTAATTGTAACAAAGGTAAAATGAGAAATATCATTAAGGAAAAGCATCTAATAGTTGAGAAAAAGGAGGGTATCTCACTTAACTATCAGATGCTTTTTTGATGTGAAGCGGTATTATTTTTGCTTTTGGGTTTTCTTTGACTTGCGTTGGGCCACATAAATCCAATAAAACGTGAGAAGTTGGTAGGTATCGTCATTGATTGTTCGGATATTGTCTTTTGGAAAATAGATAATAAGACTATTATCTTCCCGGATTTTAAACCGGCGGACATTGTATACTTTTACATACTGGTCGTCTGTGGTTCGCAAAATAAGATAATCCCGGGCAAATATCTGCTTATCCATCAATTTTTTTAGCTTAGAGGGTGTGTAGATTTCGTCACATATTCCTTCCAGCTTGCAAACCGAGTCTTCAAGACATTTTTGTATTCTAAAAAGCGTTATTCCGATAAGAATAAGCAGGGCGATGCTTCCGGCAAGAAAGAGTTCTGGTTGCTTAAATACAATACAGTAGATAATAAGCGCCCATAGCATTATAAAATAGCGGAGCAGTGATTTTGTAAAGTAGGACTGCAGGGGGAGATCAATACTGTAATAGTTCTTAAGCGATCCTGCAAGCTGGGAAGCTTTGGGTAGATGATGTTTAAAAGATATTTTTTTCATAAGGTATAATTACGAGAAATCCTTTTATGCTATGAGGAAATCTTTTCTCCTTTCCAAGGTGCTGTAGATACTAGGCCCAATAAATAATAAAAGAGATAAAGGCGAAGATACCAAAGAGGACGCCAACAAATTTTAGAATCGAATTTAGGGATATGATATCAATATCGGGAGGAACATCAGGTGGAGTATCATTATAATAGCCATCTTTATTAGAATCAAAAGGAATATCGCATTCTAACTGTTCTTCTTTTAGGCTTTTTCTGCGTTCAATAGTTTGATAAATGAACTGAAAAACAAAAAAGTTCGATAATTTGCTGCAGGAAGAATCAGAACGGGAGTCATCTGATTGATCCGGTTGATCTGATGGCTCCGGTTGATCCGGTATTTCCGGTTGATCTGATAGCCCCGGTTGATCCGGTTTTCCCGGTTGGTCCGGTTGGTCCGGTATTCCTGGCTGTTTTTTTGAAGATATAGTCTCATTTACATCATCAAAATAGATGGTCTTTGAATTGAGGAATATGGCGTCTTCTATATCTTCTGATGCAGGATTTCCTTCATATGAATTTGTGACCATGTCAGCAGGGGATATAGCAGCGGGAGACGCTGGTTCCGGAGCAGCTACACCGCTTCCCTTTAAAACAGGCATATCCGTGGTAGGACAGCAGCCGCCCGAATTTTTGTCTTTCGATGTAGAAATTCTGGGCTTGCAAACAGATTGGGAAAGATCCTTGGGTGAGACCTGCACCAGCTTGGTTTTCGATGGATCTTCTGCGGTGGAAGCAGATTGTAACTGCTTGCGCATGACAGCATTATATTGTGCGATGGATGGCTCCTTTGGGGGAGCAAGTTTAAATTGAAAACCACATTCGCTGCAGTTCCCGCGTTTCTTATAGTGGTCTATATTGAAAATGCGACCGCAATTAGGGCATACGTTCAAGATAATAAGTCCTTTCATCACTTTTTAAAACAGTTTATCATTGGGATAATAAATTTTCAACAGAAAGTTTATATAAGATATAATATACATTTAAGGAAGAGTAAAAGACGACACCTTCAAATGAAGGTGTCACTGTCCATTAGATATGAAATAGGATTTTTTAATAAATATTTGATCCAATATCTGAGTAAGCAGAGTAAGCTCTGTTTAATCCTTCGTATGGCAGTGTAAGACCGATTGCATTTATCAGACAAGTATGGTCTTCGTTATGATGGAATAATCCGTTATAGCGTTCCTGGATAATTCGGTCTTGTGTATTCATTATAATATAGACGTAGTCGGATTTTAAGACATTTATGAGATCCATTTTTTTGCCGCCGGTTTTTAATGATGGAATGAAAGCAGGCTGCATAGGGTAACAGGTTATATCCCGTAGATCAATGGATGAGAGTTTTATGATAAAATCCGTCATGATTAATCGATCAGCTTCGTAGTTTAATAGTCCCCAACCGTTTGGATGTTCAAAATTATTAAACATCACAAATACCGGCATCTTATCATATTTGTATAGGTTTGTAATTTCAATCGGATCTATTGCAGCTCCGGGTAACTTGACTTCTTCATCGGGTTCGGAACTGTATGGATCACTCGATTCACCGTACAGATATTCTTTCGTACAGCCAAGCAGCTGGCATATCGCATCTACATACTTACGCGGTACAGGTTTTGCACCAATTTCCCATTGCGATACAGTTACATTGGAGATTTTTTGGGGTTTCCCGTCTGCCGAAAAGACAATATCGGATAATGCATTGGCAAAGGATTGCTGGGTCATCTCCGCTAACTGCCGCATGTGATTTAGCTTGGCAGGAATAACTCTATATTTTATTGGCTCTTTACTCATATTTTCTATGAATCCTGCTAGGGGATTCTAAATTCTCCTTTCCTGATTTTTTTCAAAAATAAGCATTGAGTTAACAAGTTTCGTTAATTATATAAAAATGTACCTCTTAATTATAAAGGTGCATAAAAATAAGCGCAAGGGGTAAAGTTTCTTATTTAATACAAAATTTAGTATACACGAATTCATCTACATTTGACAGATAGGCAATAAATGGTATAATAAACAAAAATGCAGGAGGAGAAATTTAATGAAAAGACAGAAAGGCATATTGATGGTGATGCTATGCATAATAGGGATGCTTTTGGGTCATCAGGATATATATGCTGCAGATAAGCAGCTGCAGGTTGAGTTGGATAAGGATTACACTTCATGTGTTTTTAAGCTGGTCTTTGATACGGGCGGGGAATATGAAGCGTCGTTATCAGATGCAAATGATAATACATATGAGTTTGCAACGCTTGATGATACGACAATGACCTGCTCTTTGGATAAGGTGCAGGCGGGGACATACACCGTTAATATATCTTCTGAACAGAAAGAGGAGATTGGAAAAGTGACCTTATCCGTATCAACGAATAAGGTTTCCACAACGGATATTGTAAATGACAATATTATGGTGGGGAAAGATATCAGTGGTCTTAAGATGTATTTCAAGGATGATACCTTTATAGCAAAGTGGACAGATGAAACCTGTGGAGCTGTTGATGTAAAAGTTGTCAATTTGGATACTGCAGAAACACTAAAAAGTGAGAAGGTTACAGACAAGGATTTTGAGTGCCAGTTACCAGAATATGTGCAGCGGATTTCTGTGAGCATAGTACCATCATCATCATCTAACATTGCCGGGGCAGAACTTACATATACGTTTGATACGAAAAATGAACCGGATGCAACCGTTACTCCGCCAGATTTTACAAAGACGAATGCGGATAAAGTAACGGTAAAAATAGCTTTGGGAGGCACATATGGAGTCTATGTGGAAGATAACGGAGAATGTGTACTTACAACCGATCTTATGGTGCGGGGAAATTACGATATAGAGGTTCCGTTATCAAAAGACGGACAGAATGACATTCTTTTTTTTATTGTGGATGCGGATGGTAACATGCGATCAACACATTTTGCGGTTAATAAGGATACTACGCCGCCGACTCTGTCTCTTAATGAAGAATACGATGGAATGGAAGTGAATGAACAGAGCTTTGTGATAGCCGGTACTGTTGCAAACTATAGTACATTTCAGATCAATGATACGGATGTGGATGTGGCGACAGATGGATATTTTGAATATAACTGTGATTTGCATTGGGGAGATAACAAGATCCATCTGCAGGCCGAGGATGATGCCGGTAATGTGACGCAGTATGATGTTGTAATTAAAGCAGTTGAAAAAAAATCAACAGGAATTGATCCAACTAGTGTCGCCATTTTTGTTGCAGTTCTTATCGTCATATTTTCAGTTATAAAAAAGGGACGCAGTAAGAAGACTACGCCGGATGACAAATCAAATAAGAGCAATGATGAAAGTGAAATGTTTATTGCTAATGAAGAAACGGAAGAGGGCTGTGATAATAATAAATTCGATACCAACGTACCGGAGGATATGACCAATCAGAAAGCATCAAATAAGTGCTGGTGGTGGAAACGCAACAAAGAAAGGAATAAAGAAGCTTCGGGGGAAATGGGAAAAGGTGGAACTATTGCTAGATGGTTTCATAAAGAAAGGAACCAGGCAACGGATGGAAACCAATGTAATGCAGAAGGGGATAAGGTAAATGAGACTGATCTATATGCGGCAGAAGAGGGCGATACAGAGGCATACATGGAAGCGCTTGATTTGCATGAGTCGGTAGATAGCGACAGAATGGGGTATATCGGTGCAGCGGATGACACAGAAATGCTGTCGACCGATCAAAAAGAAGAAATTAATGAGCAGGAAGATGATGGCAATAAAAGCGGTATACTTAAGTCTGATACCCAAAAGCGGGAAACACCTTCGATGTTGTTTCCTCAAAATAACCCAAGACAGGTTCCTAATTTTAGGGAAACGGAGTTTATAGGGACCGTGCCTGAAAGGGTAAGGAAATCCAAAACGATTGAGCCTGGGGAAAACTTTATTGAGCAAAAGAATGTTGAGTGGGAGGATACAGAGAAGAAGAATACAGAGAAGAAGAATACAGATCAGGAGGAAACAGAGCAGGAAAAACATATGCATGAGCACGGTGTATGTGAAAGGCCAAAAGAGAATACACCGGCTCCGACCGTCATCAATGTCATTGTGGATGATGATACGCAGCTACATTCGGGAAAAAAGAAAAGAAAGAATATAGTTGGAGAATTCATTTATATGGCGATCATCGTGGCTATGGTATATGCGGTTTTTCATATAGTATTGCTGAATGGTTATATAAGCAGTAGCAGCATGGAGCCTACGCTTAAGACGGGAGATCTTACTATATCAAACAGACTTGCCTATTTAAAACAATCGCCTCAAAGAGGAGATGTCATTTCCTTCATGCGGGATAATGAGTACATTTGCAAAAGGGTAATCGGCATTGCAGGGGATGAAATAACATTTTCTGATGGAAACATTTTTATAAACGGCGAGGTGCTGGATGAATCCTGGTATTTAAAAAATGCAGAGACGTTCGTCCCAGATGATGGCAATGCGGTATATGTCGTGCCAGAAGGCAAGGTGTTTGTGCTTGGAGATAACCGGGAAAACTCCGAGGACTCAAGGTATTGGAAACAACCTTATTTATCAGTTAGTGATATTAAAGGAAAGCTTATGTTTATAATTCCAACACATGTTGTCTTTGAGGAAAAGCAAATGAGTCCGTCAGAAAACGGCAACGCTTTGTGATAAAAAAGATGACCTATAGCGAGTATAAGTGTCCCTATAATATTCTGTAGGAGCATTTATATATATAAACCATACTCTTCTCTATTTACAAAAAGGGATATAAAGGGTATAATAAACAAAATAAAGGCGGTGATGAATATTGGGTGTGTAAACATTCAGTATTAGAATAAAAACATCATACAATGACAGTAGACTTATCGTAAAACATAGTTTATACTTACATGTGACGGTAAGATACTTGCAAAAGATGTCTTCCGGATCGGAAGAAATATCTAATACATAGATAAAGGAGAATGAATTATGAAAAAGAAGAGTGTAGTAGCATTATTAACAGCAACAATGGTGATCGGAATGACAGGGGCAGGTTGTGGCGATAAGCAGCTTGCGCTTGCAACAGATAAGGTAAGTGTCGAACTGGGATCTGAACTTAATACCGATGTAGCAGCTTATATTTCAGATGCGGATATCGCAGCGGAAACAACAATTGATTTTGGGGCTGTTGATGTAAGTAAGCTTGGATCTTATATGGCAGTAGTTACCTATAAGGATCAGACGGCGTCCATTGAAGTTGACGTAGTAGATACCACAGCGCCGGAGGCAGAGGTGGTGGACCAGGTTACAGTTGGTGTAGACGAGCCATTGTACGTGGAGGATGTTTTAACGAGTGCAACCGAGCTGACCGGGAATGTAACGGCAACATTTGACGATCTGGCAGATGAGTCTACTGAAGCCACCGAGGAAGTAGAGGTCACTGAGGGTGTAGAGGCTACCGAAGGTGTAGAGGCTGCCGAGGATGTGGAGACCACTGAGGATATGGAGGTCACCGAGGAAGTAGAGACCACCGGAGCATCAGAAGATATGGAAACATTTGTGTTAGACGATGTAACTATAACGAATGATGTGATGGTTTTTGATACGGTGGGAGAGTACAGTGTAAGATTAACGCTTGCAGATGATACTGGAAATAGCAAGCAGGTAGAAGTGCCGGTACTGGTTGGTACAGAACCAACATTTTTGGGAATTGAGGATCTTACCGTAACAACCGGAGCAGAGGATGTGGACTATCTTTCGGGTGTAACGGCAACGGACAGCAATGGGAATGATCTGACAGATAAGATCGCATGTGATGACAGCAAAGTAGACCTGTCTTTGGCAGGAGAGTACGAGATTACTTACACGGTAACAGATGAGAACGGGTTTACTGCAAAGCAGACAGCCAAAGTGACAGTTGCAGATGGAAAGACCTCTAAAAAGGATACCAAATCTGCTACAACAAAGTCGGAGACAACAAAGACTGAAAACGGATCAACCAACAGCAGTGCTACAAATACTGGAAGCAGTAATACTGGAAATAGCAACAGTGGAACATCTGGAAGTAGTAATTCCGGAAATAGCAACAGTGGAACGTCTGGAAGTAGCAATTCCGGAAATAGCAACAGTGGAACATCTGGAAGCAGCAATACTGGAAATAGCAATAGTGGAACATCTGGAAGTAGCAATACTGGAAATAGCAACAGTGGAACGTCTGGAAGTAGCAACAGCGGAAGCAATAATACCGGAAGCAGCGAGAGTGGAAGCACAACACCGAGTGGTGACAGCGGAAGTACCGACAATGGAAGTTCTACACCAAGTGCAGACACTGGAAGCAACAACGGTGGAAATTCAAGTTCAGATGGAACGATGTCAGTTCCAGATAGTGGATTTGGAACTGGAGAGTTGGATCCGTCACTTTTGGATAACACTGGAACCGGTGGAAACGGCGGAGGAAATTCAACCAGTACACCGGATTCTAACTTTTAGTTAAATGAGGAGGCAAAATATGTACTATGAGCGGAAGCTCAGAGATAAAAGAAGGAGAGTATGGCAGTTAGTCTTGGGTTTATTATTTATGATGATGCTGATGCATACAGATGAAATAATGGCCGAAACTTTGACGGGAAACGCTCCAGGGACTGTACAGTTAAATAGTGCACAAAATCTTCCGTTAGGATCAAATGAAGAAACCACTACGGTGGGCAGATATGCATTAAATTATACGGGTAACATCAATGTTTATTCTTCACCATCACTGGGGAATGATGATATATCTTATTGTAGCAAGACGCTGCCAGATTTCTCTAATAGTTCGATGGCGACGTTACATGGTGATAATAACACGACTCATATAGTAAAAGCATATTTGATATGGGAGACCCGGAAAAGATACAATAAAGATGATTATAACGCAAATCACGTAAGATTTATTATGCGGGATGGAAATGGAGCAAATATTTATCCCAACTGGGTCTACGTAGATGATCGCAGTTCGCGGTATGTTTCTGGATGGGAGCAGTCTCGCCCCCGAATTTACTGCAACGTTGCGGATGTAACAACTATCGTTAAAACATACG
>OMGJ01001081.1_pt1 | contig 13149 bp, 19 predicted proteins | sample 1645811 | NCBI WGS metagenome assembly OMGJ01 (sample SAMN05578589, study PRJEB25193) | human gut metagenome | biome: Human Microbiome; feature: human-associated habitat; material: feces | host: Homo sapiens | place: USA:Birmingham | reverse complement strand
GGCGCGGGTTCCGTCAGCTACACTTTCATTTTTCAGGATAAGTTCGATTTCGCCTTCCTTTCCACCGTTGGTCGGTGTAGGATTAACTTCGTCTTTCGTGCAGGCTGCAAGCAGCATCGGCATTACCGCGATTGCGGTCAGTTTCATAAAAAATTTTTTCATAGAGGGATGATTAAAAAATTAAGTGAGAAAATAAGTTATTTTCGAGCCTATGCTCCGAAATGTTCTTCTTGAATGACTGTTCCTTCCCAGTCGGAGATAATCACCGTCACATTGGCTCTGTTCAGGAGAATGCGGATGTCTATCTCGACGTCGTGTCCCGGATTAGGGGCGATTTCCATGTAGCGTTGTATCGTGGCCACAAAGAGTTCATGCCCGTAAATCGAGGTGGGATCGTCGGTGTAGATGCCGATTGAGATTGGCGAGTCCGAAGGAAAGTAGGGCGTGTAAAACGATCCCGACATGGTGCCGGCCGCCGGGTCGCGGGCCAGTTGGGGACGATACATTCTGAAGCCGCCGCAGGGCTTGTTGTCAAAACTCAGAGCGGCGTAGTTGTTCAGCCCGAAATAGAAATCTTCGGGGTTGTTGATGTTCTGCATCCCTTCGACACGGACGTTGACCTTGTATACGGACTTGAACAGGTCGATGTCGAAGCGCAGCGAGTCGCCCTTTTGGATCGGCGTCTGGATGCGGTTGAAGAAAAGCGGGTCGGCACCCGTATCCGGGAAGGTGATGGCGGCATCGCCGAGGTTGTCTGCCGACACCGTGGAGCCATGCCCTACGTTCGCAAGCGTCACAATCCCATATTCTCCATTTGAAATGTAGGTCTGCATGGCTCCGGTATCGGTCAGGAACTCGTCGCGCGTAAGCGTCGTGTCGCGGTACTGCCTGCCGGTCTTCAGGTCGAAGAAGAACAGGCGCAGGGTCTGCACCTCGTCCATGGTGTCGTGCTCCCCGTCGTTGTAGTTGTAGCGCAGGTATACGATGGCCTTGCGCTTCACATCGACGTCGATGTCGTCGTGGATCTCGCAGCCGGGGAGAAGGCTCGCGAGCAAAAGTCCTGTGAACAGTATTTGGATAGGTTTCATGCTGCTATTTCTTGAATCCGATTTTTTGTGGTTCCTGCCGAATTTGCGGTAGCTTGACGGACAGTGCCCCTATGGCCTCGTAAATTGCGTCGATGTCCTTGCCGATGTCTTCGCTCATGTCGTTCATGGCTTTCAGGTTCTCCCGAACTTCATGTTCGATAAGCTGAAGACGGCTGCGCATTTCCGCAAGCTCGGCCGAATGCTGCGATGCCTGCGTGAGATAGTTGCGCATGGCGACGAATGCCCGCATGATGGCGATATTGACTTGTATCGCAGACCCGCTGCGCAACACACTCGATAACATGGCAACGCCCATTTCGGTAAAAGCGAACGGCATATACCGAATGCCGCCCTTGTTTGAGGTCACAATTTGTGACCTCAAACTGTCTTTCAAAGAGTTATACTCTTCGTTCGAAATCTCGAACATAAAATCTTCCGGAAACCGCTCGATATTTCGGCGGACAGCCTGTTTTAAAACTTTCGTCTCTACCTGATAGAGTGCAGCCAGGTCGAAGTCGAGCATCACCTGCTGTCCACGGATCTCGTAGATCTTATTTTGTATGGTTTGTAGTTCCATCTTACCAGGATGCTTTTACGTTATTCTGTTTGTATAAAATTTGGATCTCTGGATCGAGGTTACCGCGGAACTTCAGCACCGGATCTGCCTGAATCGCCTTGAGGTAATACTCCAGTCCTTCGCGCGGCCGGTTCATGCGCGAGAGTGCTATTGCAGATAGGTAATCGGTTCTTGGGTTCTTCTCGGCCGGCGGCAGCTGCTCCAGAATCTCGAAAGCCGCCTCGTCGTAACTCAGCGAGAGCAGCACGATCGCAAGGTTCTGGCACTTGTAGTCGTTCAGGGTGCGCAGCGCCCCGACATAATCCCGGTCGCGGAGCTGCTGTACGCCGCGCATGTAGGTCGTATCGAGTACGGTCAGCACGACGGTATCCTTGACCATATCGACGCGGCGGAGGTTATAGCGGAAGTCTACGGCCCGCAACTGGGGATAGAGGATCTCCTTCATGTAGGCATAGTCCTTGGGAAACTGCTGGCGGATTTGCGGCTCCGTTACGTCGAGGTTACTGCTTTGATCGATCATGTCCGTAATCTTCTCCCAGTTGGGTACGTCGCTGTTGTGTCGGATCAGGCGCTTGAGCAGCGTCCAGTCCTCACCGATCGAGCGGGTGCGAATGAGCGTATCGACCTCGTGGCCGAACTTGCGCACTAGGCGCTCCTTTATTGCGCGGGCACGTTCGCCGGCAATACGGTTGTTGGTCGCCATCGAGCCGTCGGGAGAGGATGAAGCGGTAATGGTGATAGAATCGACGAAAAACTCGTATTGGTTGATAAGCGTGTCCATCAGGCGCTCGATTTTGTCAAGCTGCACATGGTTCTGGCCCATCGTGTCGATTACATTGGCACGGCCGACCGGGAAGGTGATGTAGTTGCGGTCGCGTACCTCGACGTACTTGTCGATGATCTTGAGCATGTACCGCGGCTCGTTGTCCAGGAGCGAGAGCATGGATGTCACGGTGTAGGTAAGCGTGTCGCTGTTCGAGAGGTCGTAGCGGCTGCGGTCGATGGCGTCGACGCGGCCGCGGAAAAAGAGGTGCAGGCGCTTGGTATCCTTCGTCGGCCGGTAGGTCTGGGTGTAGTAATACCGGATCTCCCCTTTGCGGATCAGCACGGAGTCGAGCCGCGGATCGGATAAATAGGGGAACGAGATCGTTTGTTTGTAGGTGGACTCCAGTTTGTCGGCCCGGCGCTTCTGGCCGCCGGCGATGTAGCGGTTGTAGGCTTCGTAGTACTTCGCGGCCAGGCCGGTGGTGGACGTAAGCTCCGTCGAGTCGCCGAGCATGCGGTTCAGGTACTTGTTCATCTGCCAGTACTGGCGCTTCTGGATGTCGGAAAAAAGCTCACCCCGGATAGAGAGCGGTTGCAGCGCCTCTTCAGTCCCGTTGTTCTCTATGACCGGGGTGAGCGACAACCCCCACGTGCTGCTCTGGAGAGCAGCGGGTATGCCTACGATGAAGTCGATCGCAATCTCCCCGTTGCGTTCAGCTACGGTTTTCGACTTGGCAACGATGTAGACCGTCTGAATGTTCTCGCCTTTGATGGTGACTTCTCCCGTGGAGTCGCGTTCGACCTCGGCCAGATAGGCGCTGTCACGGCCGCCGTTCATCGAGATTTTTCGCATTTGCGTGACAGCCCGTTCGACGTCTTCTACTTCGGGTGTCTCCACGGGGCCATTGCTGGGCAGATGGATGTCGGCCGTCGGGGTGCTGCGCTGCAAGGAGTGCGTCATGGCGCAAGAGAGCATCAGGACGGTCAGAACTATGTAAACGAGTGTTCTATACGGTTTCATTTCTGAAATTAATCTTCAAGTGGTAGAACAAAAGAGGCGATAGATGTTAGTATCAGAAGGAATAATAAACCGATTTGCTTCGATAACAATTTGCTGATTTCAGCATCGTATGCTGTTATTATTGATTCTATTGAAATATCTTTTGCTTTCGCCAGAATAGCATCTTCTGAAGATAGCTGATCTTGTTTCTTGGCGTTATGATTGCTCCACTCCTCGATGGCCAGGCGTTTCGTTGCATTGTCAAATTCTTGCTGATAACGATGTGGTAATTCCTTTACAGTGAATGCTGTATATCCGATCAATGCCATTTGGATCAACAGAATTGTCAGGCCGAATATGCGCAAATAGATACGGTTCATAATAAATTGCATTTTGATTTTTTGTCCGATAGTGCTTCGGCAATATGCACGATGGCTTTGCCCAGATGCCTACTCTCCCTGAGATCCTGAAGTTCCTGTTTCTCTGGAGCCGTTTCATGCCACTCTTCATAGCAGTCGGGACAATACATGAGATTGACGGCTCCTACATAGAACCCGCTTGAACTGATCTTCCGACCGCAGCGGTCGCAGACTTTGGCCCGAGCCCATACTTTGATTTCGGCGGCCGATAATGTCAGTACTTTATATCCTTTGGAGTTTTCGAAAGTCGTTGTCATGGGATCTGTGAATTAGAACAAGTAGGAAAATGACAGGTTGCATTTGATCGGGACGAGCAGGAACCGGCGGTGACGATAGGTATACTCGTCGTCGAACTCCCCGATGTGCTTCGGCCGCAGCTTCTCGGTGTAGGGGGTATAGACGATACCGGCCCCGATCTCGACGATGAAGTTCCAGCGGGTACTCAGGAGTTTCGAGTAACCCCAAGAGCATCCGATGCCGTAGGCATTGCCTTTGAAGGTGCGTTTGTCGTAACCTATGGTGTAGTTGGCATAAAACAGCGAGGGGGAGACGAACTGTCCGATGTACCGCTCGACGAACCAGTGCCTCCAGCCCGGTTGCAGGACGACATGGCTCCACTGGGTTTCTCCGAACTTGAACGGATTGGCCGATACCGGAATGTTGATCGTGTTGTGCAGGTTCACATTCAGATCGACGGCTACGTTGATGTTGCCGGCGGCCCATCCGACGATGTTGGTCGCGACGGAGGAGAACTGGGCGTGAGAGGCTGAAAATGTGAACAGCGATACGATAATGAGGAGATAGTGTTTCATATTGACGATATTGTGAAAAAAGAGGGGCGGACGCATTTGCATAATGTATTAAATCCCTTCAGTCTGCTTGGAAAGAGAAATTGTCCGCCCCAATAGTTTCATTCCGGAGAGTTGTGTAATTTGCAGACCGATGCTTTTATACATAATTAGATTTTAATACGTTATGCGATGCAAAGGTACCCGTTGTGTGAGGTGCAAAGCAAATTATACATACTTTTGGGAGGGGCTTCCATTTTTGTAATCATTTGATTCTAAAAAAGAATGATTATATTTGTGCAATTGAATTCTACAAGAAAAGTCATGGCGAAAAACGGGGATACGAGAAAGCTCCTGCTGGATATTGATATCGAAACGATGGAGTATATTAATGACTATAAGTATGCAATGCTTTTATCCCAGGGGATAGTAATGACCAATGTGGACATATTTATCGCAGCGATCCGGAGTTTAAAGCGTGAGACAGAGCGGGAAGGAACACTCAAAGTTGTTCCCCGGCCGGAGCATGTGCGTAAGATGGAAGTCAGCAGACGCGAAGCATTGCAGGCCGGCAAGTTACGGAAGAAACAAAATAAGGAGTAATACAAGGAGGGCTTGATTTAAGGCCCTCTTGTGTTGATAAAGAGATAGCAGTAGGGAAGAGGCGGGAGAGTTTGTCCGTTCCTTTGGACGGTATAATGTAAATGCTTTCCCGTACTGCGGCCTGAAGTTCCCATTATGCCAATCGGGTCTCCGATATGTATTTTTTGGTGCGGACTCCGGATAAAAGTACGTTTCAGGTGTCCGTATATGGTTGTAAAGCCGTATTTGTGCCGTATCTTGATGTGTAACCCAATAAGATCATTATAGGCGACTGTATCGAGAATCCCGTTTGCAGTTGCGTAGATCGTATCATTCCCTGAAGGGGGAATGTCTATTCCTGAGTGCCGGTGTACCTTTTGTGTGATAGGGTGAATGCGCAGACCGTAACCTGATGAGATTCGCAGCCTATCAAAATTCGGTTGCTGGACAGGGGAGATACATGGGATGTCGAGGATCTGCGGTGCTCTCGCCGGGAGTTGGGCAATGATATCTAATATTTCCTTATTTCCTGCTGTATAGAGTGCATATGGATTTTGTCCCCATAAAGTTATGGGAAGCAGTTGGAGGAACAGCGATATTCTTGTCCATTTTCTCATAAAAGATCAGAAAGAAGAACATGCAGAGCATTCGTTATCGCCTCGTCCCGGGGGCAGTCGGCCTTGATGCTCCTGCAAAATTCCTGTATGGCTTCCTCGTTTTTGCGATCGAGGTAATCCCGGTATTCTCGATCTGACATAGACTGGGGAAACTTGGGCTTAAAATCCGCGATATAGTTGACGAGGTAGGGCTTGAAAAAAGCTAAATCGTATAATTCTCGTATCTCCAGATCAATAATCTGCTGGAGTTTTTTATCTATATTTTCACTCATTGGTTTTTGATTTTTTCAACTGTCGATTTTGAAAAAAATACATAATTCTTGATTGATTGACGCTTCAGTATACTGCGTTCGATTTTCTCTATCGCCCTGTATTTTGCATTTTTTTTGTTGTCTGCCCGAACTCTGCAATGCACGATCATAAAACGTAATCCGACATCATATAGGCTCGGGGGAACTTTGTTGGCAGTTTTGTAAATGCCTAATAGGTTCGCCATTCGATGTATGGCTTTGGAACTCCGTTTGAATTTCACCTCCAGCTCTTTAGCCGTATACTTTGGATAGAGTTTAATCAACTCCTTTTTCTCTTTTGAATTCCACTCCATAGTCTTGACAATTAGTTTTTAATAGGGATATTGAGCTCTATCTCCCGGACACAGATTTCCATGTCGTCGCCCATAGCTTCTGCTTGGGCCATTTCTTCGAAACGAAGTCTGTCCGGGGTATTGTCGGCAAGAGCATATAAGCGTCTGTATTCGCCATGTGCGTCCTCAATAGTGATGGCATACACTTTCATATTCGGCATATTGTTATTGGTTTGGGAAAAATATCCTGGAGTTTCCATTCTCCTTTCATGTTTTGCACGGCGGTTATGGCGGCTCGTCATTTCAACGTCGGTCTTATGGTTCGTCAGTTGTTATAAATTTTCTTTTTCCTTGAGGAGCAACAACCCCTTGTAGATCGTTTCCCGGAGATTGTCTTGTATTCCCGGTAACTTTCGGTGCGCCTCGATGATCGACCATATTTCTTCCGTGAAGTCGATGCTTCTCTTCTGCACGAATGTATATGTCCGGCTACGCTTCTTTTTCTGGCGCTGCGTAATACCGGCCAACGCGATGCTCATCATGTCCTCGTCGTAGGAGGGACGGTCTTCTATGGCTGGCATATGGAGTATCTACTGAAGGAGTTTAGCAATGATTTCATCTGTCAAAGCACTCATGTCGTCAGCGCCTTTCGATTTCGGTGCGAATTCAAAAATCGTTTTATGTTCGGCCTCTGCCTGTTTGAAAGCTTCGCATAGACGGATATTCGTGTTGAACGCATCAGGGAGAAGATCATCCGTTCGTAATAATTCGACCGTTTGTTGGTAAACCTTTGTCCGGGCGTTAATCATGCTTAATATGATGCCTCCGAGTTGGATTTTGGCTCCATAATTCTTTTTTATCGTATTTGTGGCAGAGAGGATACGTCGCATGCCGTCGTAGGAGAATTCTCCGGGCGACAGGGAAATAAGCATGGCATCGCCGGCGGTGATTGCGTTTATGATGATCGCATCGAGAGCTGGTGCACAGTCGATGATGGCAATATCATAATCCTTGTATTCGGGCATTGCCAAGTACTTTTTCAGGAAAAACGGGGCATTTACGTCATTTGCGAGCTGAACGTTGATATTCGATGTCCTGACATCCGAAGGGATGATGTGGAGGTTCGGATTGATTTCGTACGGTTTTACGGCCTCGCCTGTTATAAAGAGCTTGAATAAGGTCTCTTTGTGTTTTGTTGCATTAAAGATCAGTGAGAGATTCGCTTGTTCGTCCCCGTCGATCAGGAGGACTTTCTTTCCGAGTTGGGCCAGACGGAAACCGACATTTGCTGCGGTGGTCGTTTTTCCGACACCGCCCTTTTGGTTGATGGAGATTAAAACTTTCATGGTAGCAGACTGTATTTTGTATTATAAATTGAGTTCCATTTGAATCACTCCCTGATCGTGGGAGATCTTCTCTTCCTTTATTGCGTTTTCGATGGATTTGAGGTAGTATGCGTCGCGATTATTGATCTTCTCGCCGTGATCTTCCATGTATATCCATGCTGCAAGATGCCTTTGAAACACGTACGTGTAGTTTCGTAAGGTTATATTTTTGAATACTCGGTTGTATCTATCTTGCCCGATTCTTAAAATATGCCCGGCACAATGCCGCATCTGGGAAAGATGGTTCTCGTAAGCGTAGAGATCTTTTTTCGACGGATGTGTCTCGTATATGTTAAAAATAATATGGCTTGGCGTGGAATGGCGATTGCTCGGGAACTCCTCGGTATAGGTGAAATAATAGTTTGTCGTATTATTTTGCACCATAAGGAGCAGCTCGTCGCGTGCGACATCGAGGACGCGACGACGGAACTCATGGTACCTCGGGACTGAGTTGGCGCGGATACGCTGCTTGGATTCTGTACTCCCTTTCTTCTTGGGTGAGTCGACATTCAGAAGCAATCGGAGATCAGGGTAGGGAATAGCCCATTTCTTCCCATCTGCGTGCCGGCAGATCTGCATGTAGATCCTCGCGGTGTAAATCGAACGGCAGTTGTCGACGGTAGCTTGTAATAGGCGTGAGTATCCGTAACAGGGATTGACCAGTAATCTGGCTATGTCTTCATCGAAGAAAATGTGGATATAGCTTCTGTTTTTCTGAGACTTGTCATTGTTATAAAATACTCCTTGACATAAAGGCCGGCATCCGTCAGTCAGTGTTTCTTTGGCTAATTCCGACCATGTGGGAAATTTAACCGGTATCCTGATCAGATCGCTGATGGCTGCTCTGATCCGGCTATAATGGCTTCGGATATTCGTAAAAGCATCTAAAGGTATCCTAACCTCGAGTGTCCGCTCGTTGATCTTCCAGTAAACGTTTTCGGCGTGCAATCGGAGGTTCCGCTCTTCCCCCAAAAGGTAATCAATTTTTGGATGTTCCTCTTTGTTTCCGAAGCGTCGGCACAGCGTGACGTATTCGTCTATATTTTGATTGATGATCGGCTGTAAAATGTTGGTGATTTTTACGATTGCCGATAGTTGTATCAGCCGGTAATTGTATTTGGCATCCAAGATCATGTTTGGCTGGTTTAATTCGAGTGGTGCTTCGCCAGTCGGGAGGGTTGGGGGAACGATCAAGCTCTCGCTTTTGTATACTCGAGAGTCTTTGTTGCTATATATCGTTTGTACTGCCATGATCGTGGATAAACAAGAGAGAGGGGATATGGTGTGCCAACTGCTACCGTGGGATCAGTGATGCAGTCTTATCACCACTCCCCTCAAGTCTCCTGTGCTTTATATTGATAATTTCAATTCTTTATATTTTTGCTTGAGCTGTTTGAAGTCGAGCAATAAGGCATCTATTGTGAATATGAGAATTTTCCGGGAGGTGCTGTCCGGGTGAGTGGGAATGAGACCGGCATGGACATATTCACGAACAGTCACGGTGCATACGCTGTGCATTCGGGCACAAGCGTCAACGGTTATCGCGGTTCCATAGAATTTTTTAGGGTCGAAACATTCCTTTTTCATCCGTGTAATCGTGGCCTCCAGATTACTCACAGTGAATTCGAGTTGTTGAATGTAGAGACTGATCTTGGTGGAGTCGATATGTGTAGAGTCTTCCATGACTAATTACGATTTATGATATTCTCGTGATTGTAAATAAATTGTCGTCAGGATACGTTTTGGTCTCAAATTTTCGTGGCTCGAGCTTCCCTGTTTTTATTTTCTTGTTATACCGCTTTATTGCTTGTCGGCCATTTGTGACTACATTCCCTACAATTTTGAAAATGGCAGGATCTTTTACCGCCATTCCTTTTAAAAATGGTTCCCACCCTTTAGAAGACGGCACTTCAGTGAAAGTGATTTTTCGAGCCATGTCTTTGGTTTACAAATGTTATTTCTTAACTTTACCCAATTTATTGTGGTACGCAAGTTCGGTACGCACGTACCACAATGCAAATATAGCAAATATATTTCCTAATAAGCAAGAATATGCAAAATAAATTTCCTACAATTAAGGATAGGATATTGTATCTCGCTGAAATAAAAGGATTTGGCAAGAAGAATTTTTGTGAGAAGATAGGAATGTCTTATGGAAGTTTTACTGGGCAAGCAAAGAATACACCTTTGAATTCAAATGCGATAGCAAATATATTGTGTATTGTTCCGGATGTTAATCTTCACTGGCTGTTAACTGGGATTGGCGATGCTGTTATTGTTGAGCAGGAATTGGATTCTTCGTCTATTCGTGGGGAGAATACTGCAAAAGACTCAATGATAGCTGAGCTTATGACAATAATTAGAACTCAGGCTGAAACATTACTTCAACAACAAAATTTCATAAACGATCATTTCATGGAACTACACCAGAAAAAAATATCCCCCCCCCGCGTTGGCGTGGAATATCCTGATAAAGAGCATATTAAAGAGTAGTTCTGTGTTTGATATATTGTAGTGGGATCCAATTTTCAAACACGGACTCCATAATAGTATATCGAACAAAATGATAAAATTCTATTTAGCTACTCCCCAGCGGGAGAGATCGGCGATTATCTTATCCGTAACATTTAAGGGCAAACAGTATCGACGCACGACAAAAGAGTCGACTTTGGTAAAGTTCTGGAACCCCCAGCGACAGAGGGTTCGGGTGTGTCGTGAAAACAGATTGGCGAATTGCACGAATGATGCGTTGGAGCTGTGGTGCCAAGCTGCCCAACGAGCTGAAGTGTACTTTAAGAAAGGTTATACGATTCCATCTTCGCGAGACTTTTTCGAGGTCGTGGATGAAGAGTATTACAAAGCCTTAGAGCGACCTGTTCCGTCAATAAATACTCCGGAGTCCCCCTCTGGCTATTACTCTGATTATTTTGAGCGTTATATTGCCCGCTATGCCGATGCGAGGTCGATAATAACGATCCGGCATTACCGAACAGTCCTGAATAAGCTGAAGCAGTATGAAAAGATGATTCGGTGTCGTTTGCAATTTGAAGATATCAATATCAATTTCTATAATCAGTTCCGGATCTGGATATATAGGCAGGGATATTCGGATAATTATTTCGGCAGTCTTATCAAAGTGATCAAACAGGTTTATAGGGAGGCCCGGGAGGTGGATCACCTGCATAATTTGAATGGCACAGCTCATAAAAATTTTATCACGGTAGCAAAAGAGAGTGATCCTGTCTATCTTTCGGTTGACGAACTGATGAAGTTGTATAGATTGAGAATCACAAAAAACACAGTATTGAATGAGTGGCCGGATCTGTGCGGAGAGAAAGCAGTCAGGCAGCGCATAGCTACATGTGAACTGGTACGGAACCGGTTTCTTATCGGGGCATTTTCGGGCATGAGGGTGTCTGACTTTAGTCGTTTCAGCGAGTCAAATATTGTTGATGGGATGATTATGATGCGTACCCGTAAGACAGATACCCCGATTGCGATTCCACTTCATCCCGTGATACAAAGAATCCTCGAGAGCGATTTTGACCTGTCAAAAACGATTTCAGACCAGAAAATGAATGTCTATATCAAAGTGGTGGCGAAAATGGCAGGGATCGACGAAAAAGTGACAATTTGCGAACATCGAGGGGGCGAGTTAAAAGAGATTAGGGTCGAGAAATATACTTTGATCTCTACGCATACTGCTCGCCGATCTTTCGCCACGCACCTCCAGCGTTCCAAAGTTCCGCTTACTGCGATTTCCAAGGCCTTGGGGCATAAGAAGGTTACTACGACAATGCGTTACCTGCGATTGGGGGTGGATGAGAATGCTGCTATACTTGCGGGAAGTTCCTTTTTTAAGGATTTTGAAGGGGAAGAGTAATTCAATTTATCCTACATTTTATCCTACACAAAAAAAAGGACGCTGATTATCAGCGTCCTTTGGTGCCCAGGACAGGAATCGAACCTGCACGCCTTGCGGCACACGCACCTGAAACGTGCGCGTCTACCTATTCCGCCACCTGGGCTTTTGGAAATTGTGGTGTGCAAAAGTAATACTTTTTTCTCATTCACCAACTATTTTTACGAAAAAAATCTACTTGCTCAGGAATTTGTACTGAAACAGAAGCAGATAGATGACGGCGATGGAGATATAGGCATCGGCCAGGTTGAAGATGGCCCCGAAAAAGTAGTTGTTGCTGTCCACCAGGAAGTTCAGGAACCGCGGTACACCGTTCCACTGGAAGAGCGGGAAATAGAACATGTCGACGACCTTGCCCATCATGAATCCGGCGTAGTGTCCGCCGAAATGTGCGACCGTATAGGGCGTCGACTCCGAGAAGAGCAGCCCGTAGAAAGCGCTGTCGATGATATTGCCCAGGGCACCGGCCATAACCAGCGCCAGGCCGACGATGACCCCCTTGGGGGTGTCTTTGCGTTTGTTGATGAGGTGGTGCATCAGCCAGCCGATGACCCCGACCATCACGATCCGGAAAATCCCGAGCAGGAGTTTCCCCCAGTCGAACCCGCCTTTGGTGGCGATGTGCATCCCGAAGGCCGCGCCGTTATTTTCGATGAAGCGCAATTGGAACCAGTCCGGGAAGACGACGATTGATTCGTCGAGGTGCATGTGGGTCTTGACCCAGATCTTGAGTGCCTGATCCGCGATGAGCAGGATCAGCACGAGCAGTGATATTTTTCTGAAATTCATATCGGTCGGATAATCTGACGCAAAAATAGTAAAAAATCTCAGTTTTGCAGGACTCGACCCGAATTTACTCGCTGCGGTCTTTTCCATGGAAGCCCTCGGCCCCGCAGGTCGGCTTCCCGGTTGCGGCGATGTGCGGCCCGGGCTTCATAAGGGCTGGCCGACTAATTCTTCTCTAATAAAATATAGGTGTATACCTCAGATTTGAAGAATTTTTAACTTTTATGCAAAAAATATGCGAAAATATTTGCAGGTTCGAAAAAAGTCGCTACCTTTGCATCCGCGTTTGAGAAAAACGGTTGTTCTTACGAAGGCTGAAAGTTTACAATAAAGGAGCTTAAAGCTCTGTGTAAGCCCGATTTCCCGAGACGCGAAGTTCTTAAAAAGATTTTTGAAAAAAGATTTGCAGGATTCAAAAAGTTACTCTATCTTTGCAGTCCTTTCGCATCGTAAATGCGATTTTTCAAACTGGTTCTTTGAATTACTGGTTATATTTTGAGAGAAAAGAAATGTAGTATTTATCTGTCAATTTCCTTTTATAAAGGATAAACGAATAGTCAGGACTCTAACAAAACATTTATAATTTTATACAATGGAGAGTTTGATCCTGGCTCAGGATGAACGCTAGCGGCAGGCC
>OMGJ01001077.1_pt1 | contig 13180 bp, 9 predicted proteins | sample 1645811 | NCBI WGS metagenome assembly OMGJ01 (sample SAMN05578589, study PRJEB25193) | human gut metagenome | biome: Human Microbiome; feature: human-associated habitat; material: feces | host: Homo sapiens | place: USA:Birmingham | reverse complement strand
TTGTAATCCATTTCCACTTTGCTTGAATTATCCAATCCTTGTCTCCTAAAAAAAATGTCTCCCCATGGGACACATCACATATGTGAGAGGTGCGGGGAGTCCTGTTACTGTTATTCTATGCTATTTCCCAGAAAAAATCAACCATTTTTAATTTTTTTCGTCATTTGGGTGATTTCATGATGTACTCTTCTCCCCGTCCTGCTTTTCCAGCAATGCATCCATATACCCTTGTACACGAAACTGATCGCTTTTATCCAGCTTTCGATACTTATGCATCACCGGGATCTCACCTGCTCTGAGGTTTCGTTTTGCTTCCTCTTCGGATTCCATGATCTCACTTGCTGATATTCCCATTGCTTTACATATTTTCCGAATGTTTTTCTCCCGCACCTCATAGTCTTCCTTTTTCAAGATACTCCATATCGTACTTTGTGGGATTCCGCTTTTCTTTGCAAAACGGTATGCCGTCATATGATTGTCCTGCAGATAATCCATCAATCTTTTTCTCACTGTACCTCTTATTTTTCTCTCCTCCTTGCACCACCCGACTTGTAACTACATTTAGTATAGTTTCGAGCCGCTTTGTCGTTCAACCTATATGTTTCGCACGAAATCGTATGATTTATCGTACGATACATTTTTCATCAAGGGGGATTATACGGATTGAAATTTCCATTATTTTGGAATTTTCGGAGAATTATGTGTAAACGCTCCATAGTGGGTACAATAAAAAGGGCACCAAACCGTTTGATTCAAACGTATTCGGTGCCAAACTCCGTTACATATTCATTTTTATGATACTGTTTTTTGTATTCAAGTAATTTTCGCATGTCTACTTCCAAGTAATAACACAGTTTACAAAGAAAGCCCACATCCGATCTGGAACACCCATTTTTTTATCCTTTGAATAGACTGAAGTTCTTTTGCCATAAGCATCGGAATATGTTAATCTATACAAGCCGTCTTCGCTGCGATATCTCCCTTTTATGAAAAGTTCTTCCTTTTGAATCATTTCTGACTTTCGCCATTAAACCATTTCTTTATTATAATAACTTTGTTTTTGAATTTTCCACTTTCGGTCTTTCATGCAGAAATAACACATAAATATTTAGCATCATCACCTACAAAACACCTTCCCTCTGATTTCTTAAATGCAATTTCAAAATATTTTTTTGCTTCATCTGTTTTTCCTGACTCACACAACACTTTTCCCACCCACATCTCACGATCGCCATCATCCTGTCTCTCTAAATCACATTTTAATATTTTATCTACCCATTGATTTGCCACATCCATATCATGAAGTTCAATAGACAAATCCAAAATAAATGCCACAATCCAGTAACTTTCATCATATATATATTTCTCATCAGGCAAGATACCCCATGCTTCAAAAAGTGAATCTCTTGCTTTACTCAGTTGTCCCTGTTCATAGAAGGTATTACAATCATCCATAAACTGTCTGATTCTTGCTCCTATCTTTTCATCGCATTCCATAACTTGTTCCTCCAATAATAATCTTTGTTTTTTCTTGTTAACTCTCTTTTTTTATCCACATAGATGAGCATTTCCAGTCTACACCATTCCCTTTGGTCTAAATTCATGAATTTGTGGATATTGAGAATTCACTTAATAAGACATCGTCTTATTTCGCTATAATCGACCTTTCTTACTCCAGACTCTTTATCGATTATGACATCCTAACCGTCCATGCCATATAAGATCACCTTTACTACAATGGGTTCTCAATTCCAATCATCTAATTTGAGCAACAAACTTAATATATTTATCATCTTCTCCTTCAAATATTTCCTTTCCTTCAACCATATAGGCTTTCAGAAGATAACCCTTTGCAGAACCATAATTTCCCAACTCATAGTAACATTGCCCCATTCTTAAATTTATCAACGGATTTCCAAGCCCTTCCGGACATTTCAATGCTTCACTAAAAAACGAAATCGCCTCTAAATACTTAGAAGAAAAAAAATAAACCTCCCCAAGCGCAACATACAACCATGTACTTGCCTCCCATTCCGTTTTAGGTTTCGGTATCAAATCAAGAGCCTCCAAATATTTCTTTTCTGCCAATTCAAAGTTATCGTCGTCCAAATATTGATCCCCTTCTTGGCTTAAATCACATATTTCTCGATATATTCTTTCATCTAACTCCATAATCTCAATCTCCTTCTAATAATTTAATTCTTGAATATATATTTTAATCACTCACACTTATATAATCAAGAAATCATTTACAAATTATATATATTTTCTGTTCTATGATTATATCTACTCTGTTAACTTTTTAGATTACATATCACATAATTTATTATTACTCCGATTATTATATGTACTATATATTATCCTTATATAATGTTCGGAGTAATAAATTAACAATAACAGAAAATATTATATAAAATTTCTAGCAAAAATATATGAATTATTTTGTTGGCGGTAAATAGGTTTGCTTTAATTTAGGTCCTTGCGAACGATTAATACTATAATGCTCTAAATAGTAATTATCTGGATTTAACATAAATTTTCGCACTTCCTTCGACTTAGCACCATACTTTCTTCCTACTGAATTCCACCATGATACTGCATCTACTTTATGGGCCATATCTGCCTTTGATAAATCATACCATTTACCGTCACTTGCCTTAAAACAAGTTTTTCCCTTTGTTGTTGTTATTTTTTGTATACCTTAACTGTGTTATGGACTTATACGCCCGCAAAATCATTGCCTGGACTCTTGCAGACACTATGGAAGTATCTACAGTTGTCGAAACAATCAATAAGGCAAAAGCCTGTCGTAATACTGATTTACCGCTTATTATCCATTCAGATCGTGGCAGCCAGTATGTTTCAAATGCGTGGCGTGAGGTCACAGAAAAGATGCAGCGAAGCTATTCCCATAGTGGTTATCCTTACGATAATGCCTGCATCGAATCTTTTCATTCCTTAATCAAAAGAGAATGGCTTAACAGATTCAATATTATTAACTACAAACACGCCTATAGGCTTGTATTCGAGTATATCGAAACCTTTTATAATACCGTTAGGATTCACAGTCACTGCGACTATATGTCTCCTAATGACTTTGAAAAAATGTAAGAGAGGGTATGTTCTCTGCCAGCAGCTTAGTTGGCAGAACTTCTCATTTTATTTTGTGCTAAATCTTGACACAGGACCATTAGTGCTTTTGTAAGACTCTACTCTCACTTGTCATCATTCATTTAATAATTCCAATTCAACTAAACTAAACTCAGCTCCATAACCACTTTTATAATATTTTAATCCAATATTTCTTTCCCATATAAAAGTCTCAAAATATCCAGATTCAACCATATTATTATACGAATGATATTCCCTCAAATCTTCTTTTACTAACAGACATTGGTGATAACCTTTTTGTTCTTGTTTCAAATTATCTTTTATTTCTCCTTCCTGACAAACAATATTACTTTCTGTAGGAATTTTATTCTCTTTTCTGATAATTTCTATATTTTCTTCTGTAGGTTCAATTTTATAGATTTTATCTTTTTGTATATAAAACAATCCCAAAAGTAATCGTTCTTCTGAAACACCTCTAATTGGTTGAATTTTCAATTTATATATAATTCCTGATTTTAATTCAACTATTTTCTCAATTTGAATTGATACATCCCTTTCTATAATATCTCCATCCTCAGATGAAAAACGTCCTTTAAATTTTACTAATTTAAATTTATTTTCTAAAAAAAATGAGTTTAAATTGCTTTTCTCTACTAAATTAGATGGTATAGTCTCTTGATTTTTTTTACCACACGCACTTAAAAATAATACACAAAACAAAAAGTATAACAATATTTTAATTTTTTTTTGAAATTTAATCATCAATCATAATCTCCAATCTACTACAATATAATACTAAATTATTTTTTTAATTAGGATATAAACACCAGGTTGCTTATCTGTCACCGAAGCATTATAACTTCCATCCGAAACAAATTTGCCCTTTTTATATAAATTTGTTCCGCTATATATATATGGACTAACTACTCCCTTATTAAAGTAACCCAATCCATTATATACTTCTGCAAATGATAACATAGCCGCCATATCTTTAGAATCTGCTTTTAATTTATATTTTTTACGAAATTTATTCTTTTCTTTCAATGCATCTACTGCAGCATCTGTAAATTTTTCGAAATATATTCCTTTTGGTACATGGATTGTAGGTTTTCCTAAAGGATCCCCATTATGTAAATATGTCTTAAAATTGCAACTTGATTCACGATAATGAATTGCAGCTATTAACTGTGGTGGCAATTTTGTTCTTTTAGAAATATTTTTATACTTCTTTTTGTTTTTTGTATATTTTTTTCCAAACTTATTCAAAGTGCTGTTAAATAAATTATTTGATTTTACTTTCTTTAGTAAAACCTTATGTTTATTATACAAAGGTGTATTGATTTTCTTTTTATTTTTCACCTTTTTATTTTTAGAGTTCTGCACTTGTATTACTTTTTTATTCTCCTTGCCCAAGTCGGAGTTTATGTATTTATCAAGCCAAACACTTAAACCAGCCAAAGGCTCTTCTTTTGCATACTTTTTATGCCCACTCGGATCAACACTATTTATGCCATCATTCTCACAATACGTATACAAATGCAAACTCAGCGGCTCATCACTTTCCCCAGTATAACTATCCCTCGTCAAAAACCTTCCCACATTTGGCTGATAATACCTTGCCCTTAAATAGATCTCCTCCGTCTCCTTATCATAATACTCCCCGCAATAACGGAACGGATTCTCATCCTTCCTATCCGGGTTCACTTCATTACCAAAGGAATCATACTCATAAGTCTTGATGACTGCTCCACTTTCATCTGTGAGCTGTACCACATTTCCATGAGGGTCGGTCACATAATACTGTTTTTCGGTGTCCGTTCCTTTATCCGCATATACAAGATCATTGCCACGGATGTAGCGTTTCTGCACCTTTCCACTCTCGGACAGTTCCATCACTAACTGATCCCCGTCCCAGACAAAGACCGTCTTCTCTCCATTCACGGTCTTACTGGTCCGAAGCCCTTCAGCATCATAAGTAAAGCTGACCTTATAGTTCTTTGTCAGCGTCTGGGTTAGCTGATTCAGGGCATTATAATGATTCACGACGTTCTCATTCAGGCGGTTATCCCCCAAAGTCACGTCGATATCCACATAGGTGCTGTCCTTTTTATCACTTGAGATTTCATAGCGGTTGACTGTGGCAAGCTGATTTCCGTTCTTGTCGTTTTTGTAGATGACAACGGCATCTTCCTCCGTATCAGTATTCAGGGTATCCGTGCGGAGCAGTTCATCGTTCTTATTGTATTTATAGGCAGTTACCTTATTGCCAACCGTCGTCTCTTTCCGGTTATTATTACTGTCATAGGTATAGGAAATATCCTCGCTGCCCGTTTTTGTTTCTTTTGTAATACGTCCTAGTAGGTCATAGACGTAGGTAGATGTCTTTTTCGACTTCTTTCCATCCTCATCCATCGTATCCGCTGTCTCTTTAGATTTCTGTCCATTCGTTAAGTATTCCGAAGTGTATTCGGAAATCACCCCGGCACTCTTTGTCTGATTCTTTAGAGATGTCAGATGGTTCTGGTAATCATAGACATAGTTAGTTGTCATACCATTTCCATCCACCGTTCCTTTTGCAAGATTTCCATCGGTATCATAGCCGTATCCTACTATCTTGCTCCCCTTTTCATCGGTGACAGAGGTCAGTTTCGACTCCCCATCATAGGTATACTGCAAGGAAAGTTTGGTATCCTCTCCCACTTTGACTGCAAAGGCAGACTTATTCCCCGCACTATCATAGGTGTAATTCTTGACTATATCCTGATTCTTAGTCAGCTTGGTTGTCTCTTTTGTCACCCGCCCGGACACATCATCATAGGTAAAAGTAGTGTTGTCCTGTGTTGCCACATTCCCATAGGCATTATAGGTATAGGTATGAGTGGTTTCTTTCCCCGTCTTTTTCTCTTTTGCCACCATCTCCGTCAGACGGTTCTGGTAATCATAGGTGCTTTTCTGTGTGTTTCCGTTTTTATCTACTGTTTTGGTCAGGTTACTGTTGACATCATAAGTATAGGTCTCCGTCCTGCCCTCCGGATCGGTATAGGAAATTAACTGGTTTTTCCCATCGTATTCGTACTTTGTCTCAGCAATACTATCTGCCTTTTTCTTTCCGCTGACCTCTAACTGATAGTTCTTCCCAGCGTAAGAAAAAGTATCCGCATTGTCTTCTGCTTCCGTCACTTCCGATACCGTAATCGTCAGCGGACTGGTCATTCCGGTAAACTGACGCACTTTGTTCCCCTGCACATCATAGACATACTGTGCTTTATCTGCATCCAGGCAGTTCTTGACCATGACAAGGTTTCCCTGTTTATCATAAGTATACTCGGTTCTTGCTGTCCTGTCACTATCGATTTGTTCTTCCTGTTCCGTCACATTTCCCGTATTGTCGTACTCGGTTTTGGTGGTCTGGTAACTGATACTTCCATCCTTTTTCTCCTGTGGAATCCCGGACTGAATCATTCGTCCGAGGATGTCGTATTCATACTTGGTGGCAACATCCTCTTTTGTCCCTCTTGGAGTGTATTCCTTTGTAACCTGTCCCTGCTCATCATAATCCGTTTTAACCGTCTGGGTTTCCCATTCTGTCTCCCCTTCTTTCCGGCTCTTTGCCTCCGTCTGGCTCACGTTGCCGTTCTCATCATAGGTGGAGAGAGTCTGGGTTTCATAGGCAGGAAGCCACCTGCCATCCTGATAGTTCTTGGTGACGGTATCCTCTTTTGTGGTTCTGCCAAAGTCGTCCGTTTCATAAGTCGTGGTGGATTCGGATCGGTTCTTTCCCCGGATGGTAGTGGTTTTCTGCGACAGGGCATTCCCCTCCGCATCGGTTACATTCTCTGTAGTCGTCTCGCTTAATACGGCATCATTGAACTGGTCGTAATAATCTTCGGTATCCACATCTGACTGATAAGACGATGGATTTAATTCTTTGCTGTAGCTGGTAGAAATCGTCTGCGCATCCTCGTCTTCTCCGGTTACTTCCGTCTCGCTTTTACTAAAACTCCAGGAAGTACAGTGGGCAGCATCCAGTTCCCCGTTGCTAAACGCTGCTGTTCCGATCTCATTGCCCAGATTATCATAGAAATACTTCGTACCGCTCAGGATGTCCTTCCCTTTTCCAGTCATGTAAAAGTTAGCCACCGTTTCCCCATTTTCATTGATAATGAATTTCTTCTCATCCGGAGTAAAGGGATATGTCTTTTCTTCCACTAAACGGGCAGTTTCTTCTATTTCCACATCTCCAGCATCCTCGTCTTCCTCGCTGTCATCAGAGTTACTGCTATCGTCATCTTCATCCCCATAGTCATAGGTACTTTCCGTCCAGGTGCCTGCTGCTTCATCCTTGCTAATGATGGTATTGCCAAAGGCATCCTGGATGTCGATGGATACACGCCCATAGTTGTCCACCGTCATGGTTTTTAATCCATCTGTGGAAACATACTCCTTATCTTTGGATTCATACTCTGTTCCCACCGCATGGATGGTTTCGGTTTCCTCTCCTGTCTCCGGATCATAGCTGGTTTGGGATACTAGACCATTCTCATCGATATAAGATAACTCATTACCGAAAGAATCGTAGGTCACTTCTTCTTCCGTGTAGGTACGGTTATCCTGTGGACGTTTAGCGGAGGTAATCGTAACGTTCTTCTTGGTCTGCTGTCCCAGGCTGTTATAGGTATAATCGTTTTGAATGACTTCCTTTTCCCCATCCGTGCTGTAGGAAGGGTAGACTTTCCCCTGGATTTCATTTCCCTGCTCGTCATACTGGAAATCCGTCTTGGAAATGGTCTGGTATGCCCCGCCGTTTACACTTCTCTGTTCAGAAATGCTGGCATAGTCAACCCCATTGGCTGATAGTGTACTCACCAGTTTATTTTTTGTCGCTGCAGAGGCATAGGATTCCTCTGTTACAAGCGGGCACACAAAGGGTTCATCCCCAGCAGGGTATCCCTGCACTGTCTGATAGGTGTAGCTTGTAGTGTATAAATGCTCCTTCCCTTTATTTTTTGCCAGATAGGCTTTGGAAGATTTGTCGGTCAAAACATTCCGGTAACGGTCATAAGTATAGCCCTCTTTTGTTGTAACTGCTTTCTCTCCTTTTTTCCCATAAGACTTGTCGGTTTCCAGCACCACAAGGGAACCCTTCCCGCTGCCATCATAGCTGTAAAGGGTTTCTTCTTTTTCTTTTCCATAGTTGACCTCGTTGGTCAGCAGCTTATTTTCATTATATATGTATAAGGTGACATTCTTTTTCGTATTATTCTTTAATTTCAAGGTATTGGCATTGATTTTTGATTTCTTATAAGTATAGTCGTAATACTTTCCGTTGGCTTTATATTCGTCGGGATTGAAGCTGCTGACGACCGTTACGGTTTTCAGCCCGCTGTTCCCATACTGCCATACTTCATAGCTGATTCCATCGCCGCCGTTTTCTTCCTTTTCCTTCTCCCGGAAATCCGCATAGGAACGGAGGTCATCGCTTCCTTTTTTCTGGAAGTAATCGTATTTGATCCCGTTTGATTTTTTCCCGGTTTTCGTGTCCTTCTCATACTCCCTGGTGACATAGAACTGTTCCGTTACCACGTCCCGTTTCTGGTCGGTTCCGGATTCCTTTTCTCCCCGCAGGGAGCAGGCACGGTATTCATAGTGCTGTTCGCTTCCGTCTGCGGTTACTTTAGTCAACAGATAACTCTGATTGGTGGAAACACGCTGTGACGCTACTCCGGCGCCGGAAGTATTGACCAGCCGCTCCACAGTCTTGTAGGAATACGTTTCTTTACTGCCGTCTACGGTTGCACTGGTCAGTATCACGCCGTTCAGCCGGTCCCCATGATGAGGGGTATAGGATTTTTCCTCGGTCTCATAGGTAATCGTCTTAGAAGACACACCTCCGTCAACGTTTTTTCCCTGAACGGTGACAGAGGTAACTGCCTTTTCGTCCCCCTCGCCGCTGTAGTGGAATACAATTTCCCGCCCTACAGAATCGGTGATCTTACTGAAATAAATGTCATCAGTATAGGTAAAAGTAACCGTGTTGTCATGGACGTCTTTCTGTAGCACAATGACACCGTCTTCATTGAAATAAGTACGGAGTCCGGTTTTATCCCGGAGAAGGTATTTGCAGGCAATGCCGTCTACGGTCTTGTCCCAGTCCTCCAGTTTGATATCATCATAATCATAGCCTTCCAGTCCTTTAATCGAATAGGTTTTAGTAGCGTCATCCGCTTCGGTTTCGATACCTATGCCCCCGGCACTGCCATAGTGAAGGTAAGTGGGATTCTTTCCCCAGCCTTCATCCTCAGTCAATGTGACAGTCTCAATCCACGGGAAATCATACCGCCAGCCGCTTGCCAGTCCATAGACGTTGTGCCCCTCATTGCTGACGATCTTGGTGCGCTGGGTATCATTTTCATAGTGCTTTTCGCCATTAACGGATACCCCTTTCCAGCCTTCGCCCTTTTCGTATTTCACTAACAGGTTTTTCAAGGCATTCTTATGGTTTTTCCAGATGGCCGCATTCACGACAATACGCCTTTGGAAACCGTCTGACGCTGTGTAGTAAACCCAGAGGATATCCACCTCTAGCTGTTCAATATATTCCACCGTGGCATGACCTAAGTTGGCTTCATTGCTGTCGTAGTAGCGGTTCAGTTCAAAGTCCATGTCACCTGTTCCATCCAATGACAGGTCATTACGGGAAAGCATCAGATGACCGGTAGCAGTATCCACTCCATCGACTTCCTCCGCTTCTAACGGAGAACTTGCAAGCCTGTTTTCATAGACGCTCCGGAAGGTATCTCCATAGGCAGCTTCGGTTGCCGTGTTATAGGATTCTCCTGCCGCCAGACAGGTGATACTACTAACAACCCCCGCCATACCACACAAAAATGTGACTGCCACTCCTGTAATCATCTTTTGGATCTTTCCCATAAATATTCACTCCTTTTTCTGTACTCTTAATCATTTATATTTATCACATAACTATCAATAGTAAAACTAAGCACTATAAAAGTTACACGGTTCTTGTTTTATTTTGCTTCCTGTTTGGTTAATTCCTTCACCGTTTTCCCGGCATCTAACTGCTCCAGCACCTCCTTAAAGGTATAGGTCTCATTCAACAACAATACTGCCACTTCTATCCGTCCCGCTTTACTGAGGGATTTGTCTTTTAACTGCTGTATCTGCTCCTTTGACAATCCCAACTGTTCTTCCGTGCTGAGAATCTCTCTATCCTTCACCACATCAGACCATTTCCTGTTTTCGGATGTTTTCCCTTTGCCTTTGCTAACTCGATAGCTTTTCTTCCGGTTTTTACGGACAGCTTCTCTGCCTGTTCCAGATCATCCAGACTGTAGCCTTCCTGTTCCATCTGGTACTTGGTATTTTCCGGAATGGTAAAAAAATCCTGTTCTAATTTCCTGCCAGTCTGCTCCCAGTCGTTTGTTTCCGCCTGTATCTTTGCGACCTGTTCCCGGTCCGTTTCATAAAGTTCCGCATACAGATCAGCAGTTTCACGGTCCGTCGCCGAAAGGGATTGATAGACTTCCTCTTTCTTTTCGTCCGGTTTCCTTTGATTTTGATGATTCCTTATGATTATGCTGGTTCCCGCAAGCAAACATAAGACAAGCACTACGGCTGCTGCAATTCCGATTTCTTTTCTTTTTGGTTTCCTCAATGAATATACCCCCATTCCGGATTCTGTATCTTTCCTGCACGACAAACAGGACCCGCCCGTTATGTTTTTCCTAACGAACGAATCCCCTCATTATTACTTTCCTTCTTCTGTCAAGGTAATTTCTACTGTTGTTTTCCCGGTTATCTTTGCTTCCACCGGGATGGACTGGTAAGTCTCATAAGATCCTCCCCGCTCCAGACTTCCGGTCAGTTTCAGCACGATTACGCCTTTTTTCGGCTGGTATTTTAATAAGGTAACGCCGTCTGCCCCTTCTTTCAGCGTATCCTCTGTTTCAAAGGAAGACGCGTTCTGGATTTTCATTTCCTCCGGGTTGACATTTACCGTGACGATCTTTGCCTGTCCCTTTTTTAAGTTCCCGGCATTCACCTGTAATTCGTAGGATTCTCCCTGATTCACTGCCATCTGCTTTGTGGTGGTCTGCACTTTTACCGTATACTGCTCTACGGTATCCAGAACACCAAAGCCAGCCAACTCTCCGCCAATGCTGTAAATGTCATTGCCGGAAGCTGCCAGCATGGAATCCTTCTTGGTCAGGTTCATATCCGAAATCCTGCTCCACTCATCAGAGTAAGCATCATACACCAGAACTTCTTTTGTCTCCTCTGTTTTTGCCATATAGATTTTTCCGCTGATTACTACAGGAGTACCATAGATATCCGAAGCAGCAAACGGACACACGGTTCCGACGTCCTCAAAGAGATTGTCCTCCGGGAGATACTCCTGCCAGAACATCTTCTCTCCGTCCTCTTTTAACACAAACACACGGTTATCCACACTTGCTGCAGCAATGACCGCACTGGTGTCCGGCAGAACTGCCGTCTCCCAGGTATCGGTTTTGATGTCATAAATTTCTGCTTGATCCGTGGTACCTGCCTTTGACCATACATAGATTTTGTCTTTGCTACATGCATATGCCAGATTGGTTCTTCCCTCTGCCAGGTCTGCCTTTTTCTGCCATTGTCTGGTCTCTGTGTTATAAGCATACACAGATTTGAGAAGTTTTGCCGTCACTCCCGTATCGGTCTGACCGCCGATGACATAGATTTCGTTATTGTACGCAAACACGGCTGCCCGGCAGATTCCGCTTTCGGTACCGGGATACTCCGGCAGACTTTCCCATGTTTTCTTTTCCGTATCATATACCGCAAAGGTTTTCAGGGAACCTGTGGCATTTTCCCCGCCGAGTACATAGATTTTCCCATCCAACGCAGCGGCAGAAGCATTTTTTCTGGTTTCCTGCATTGGTGTCGTATATACCCACTCCGACCGGCTGTCTGTGTTATAGACCATCCGGGATGCTTCACCGGCCAGGGAAGCATTTTCCCTTGCCGTCACGGTGAATCCCAGTGTCTTTCCAGCGGTTTCATTGTTATAGATATAATCATAGGATGTTCCCGTCACAACGGCATCGTTGATTTTCTTTCCTCCGTCATAAACGCAGATGAGATATTCTTTGGCGTTCTCTACCGCATTCCAGGTGATGGTATACTTATCCTGTCCTTTGATTCCCGTTGGTTCCGGAATTGCAAAATGCTTTTTCAGGGTAAGGGTGTAATCCCCGGTTCCTTTGTTTTTGACGCTGACTTTCAGATATTTCCGTCCGTTATAGGCTCCGGTAAAGAGGAAGTTGTTATCCAGTCCGGAATTGTCGTCATAGGCAACCTGATTTTTAGCTGTGTCGTACATGGTTGCCTGTGTGTCAATGGAGGAATCGGTGTAAATGTCATATGCAATGCCCAGCTTGGTGTCAAAGTAATAGTAATTCTCCTGTCCGGCTTTTATTACTGACCGGGTAACCGGTGCGTTTCCCTTTAATTCCACAGCACCGTCAAATCCCACCACCTCATAATGCACGGTAAAGTATGGATTCCGGTCTATTTTTGCCTGGTAAGAGCGGTTGGAATTGTCCGCCACTAATGCCACACCGTAGTTGGCTTCTCCCGCATACCATGCCCTTACAATGTCCGTTACATCGCACTGGTATTTCCCTGCCTTCTGGATTCCCACGGTTGCTGAGGCACCCGCTTCATAAGCAGGACGGTTGTTATAGGTCAGTTTATTGACGTTCCAGTTCTGTGTCACTTTGTGGACACCGATGTCAAAGGTCTTTCCAGCCCCTAATTTGATTGTCTTTTCATTTTTGATATGTAATGCTGCATCCCGAATCTGCACATCTTGGTTTTTCAGTTCGGAAAGGGTACTCATCTTGGTAAATGCCACACATTTATTCGCCTGCAAAAGCAGGGATTTGTCATAGCCGAAGTTACTGTTTGGTGCGCCGGCATAAGCAGCCCCCACCTTTACATCTCTGCGGTGTTTATCGGTAAGATAGGTTGTCCGGATTTCCACCGGGAATTTTCTTTTTTTGCAGGC
>OMGJ01001063.1_pt1 | contig 13383 bp, 13 predicted proteins | sample 1645811 | NCBI WGS metagenome assembly OMGJ01 (sample SAMN05578589, study PRJEB25193) | human gut metagenome | biome: Human Microbiome; feature: human-associated habitat; material: feces | host: Homo sapiens | place: USA:Birmingham | reverse complement strand
TTTTGAGTGGTGAGTAAGTGCGCCCTTAGACGGATTAAATTGACTATCCTTTTGAATATTGATATAATGTGAGCGTAAGCTAAATCAAAAATTTCTTAACAGACAAATTTAAGAAGGAGTGATTTAGATGAAAAAGAAAACTAAGACTGTAATTGGTGTTATCCTTGCAGTAGCTCTGGTAGCTGTCTTGGTAGTTGTAGGATTTATGACTTACCTGGGAATTACCTGGACAAACAATCATGAATTCGGAGAATATGTCAGCAAGGAAGGTCCTTGGGGAATGACTGCTACATGGGTATCTGAGGATAGCAGCAGTTATCTCATTTGCAAAAAGGAGAATGATGAACCATTTGCCAAGGTTACAGCCTATTTTCAGGGGGTGGATGGTTGGCAAGCCTATGAACTGCATGGCAGAGACCGGATTGCTTATCTGAATACTGTGGAAAACGATACAACCATTGATAGCACCAGCGGAAATATGAAATTTGATGGAACTACATTTACCATTACAGATTTAGATAAAGAAATCTTCGGCAGCAACTTACCTGACGAAAGACTTTTATTTTGGAAGAACATTAGATTATGAGTGTTCATATGGTGAAGAAGTGGTTATCACGCCGCGGCATTATCAGTTTTCGTATTCACATATGGGAGAATGCACAACGCATTATGCCATGATAGGAATGGCACACGTCGCAGAGGAATATCCATTATATTATGAAGCAGTAAATGAAAAAGGTCTGGGAATGGCAGGATTGAATTTTGTTGGGAATGCCTGTTATGGAGAATATGAGGAAAATGCCAAAAATGTGGCGACATATGAGTTTATTCCGTGGGTATTGGGGGCTTGTGAGAGTGTGGAACAGGTGAGAGACTATCTGGTCGGTCTTAATCTGATCGGGGAGACATTTGCCGGCAAATATCCAGCATCTTCCCTACATTGGCTTATTGCGGATGAAAAGCAGTCGATCACCGTGGAGATGGTGGAAGAAGGCCTGCGTATTTACGACAACCCGGTTGGGGTACTTACCAACAATCCGCCTTTTGACAAGCAGATGTTTTTGCTGAACAATTATATGCAATTATCACCAAAACAGCCTGAAAATCATTTGGCACCCGGCGTTCTTGGCACCTACAGCCGAGGAATGGGAGCACTCGGTCTGCCGGGAGATCTATCGTCGACATCCCGTTTTGTCAGGGCGGCATTTACAAAATTAAATGCGATCAGTGGTGAGACAGAGGAATCACAGGTGGGTCAATATTTTCACATAATGGAAACAATTTCGCAGCAAAAAGGATGCTGTGAGGTGAGGGATGGTGAATATGAGTATACCATCTATACGTCCTGCTGTAATGCATCTCAGGGAATCTTTTATTACACAACATACGAAAATCGTCAGATTACAGCAGTTCGTATGAGACCGGATATGTTAGAACGGGATCAACTGATTCGTTATCCGATGCAGCATCAGGAAAAGATTGCATATGAAAATTAAGCGGATCCAATTGTAGTATTTATTTGTGCAGGTTTACCAATTGACAGTCCTTTAGGTTACTACGTATAATAAAATAAATAGTGGCAGACTCTCAGGAGTACTGCGGAGTAAGATGTTTGACCGATGCAGAGGCAAGGATGTCTCATTGTAAGATTCCAGGGAAAGGAGAGATGCGGTATGGCGATGGATTTAAATGTATATAATTATCTCATGACCGGATATAACACGAAGCCGGCAGCTTCGAAGTATGGTGCGCATAAGACATCAGAACTTCGTTCCATTGTGCGCGACATTGCGAAACGTACAAAGTCCTCACCAATCTATCTCGTAAAACTTTCTGATGACAAACAGGCATATGCCTTGAATGTGAAAGAGTCCTCCATTGCTTTGCATGATGCATTTGAGGATTTGATGACAGAAGATGACAGTTCAGTCTTTGGTGGACGGAAGGCAGTCTCTTCGCAGGCTGGGGATGTATCGGTGAATATTGATACGGAAGATTATGAGAAGCTGCCGTCACCGTTTTCGATGGAAGTGCACAGTTTAGCGAAGCAGCAGGTCAATGTGAGCAAAGAGTTTTATGATTCCAGCAGGAGCCTGGAAGAGGGATTGTACCGCTTTCGGATCCGAGTGAATGATGATTCCTATGATTTTCAATATAATATTAAGAAAGATGCCAGACACGGAGAGGTGATCGGTGGACTGGCGGATTTCATTACGAAAGCGAGAATAGGCATTCAGGCACAGCCGGTTTCGAGAGAAGCCGGTAAGATCGCAATGAGGATTTCAACGGATATGACAGGAAGCCCGGATGGGGAGCCGATATTATCGTTTGAAGATCGACCTGACGGACAGCATTCCGAGGGAATTACTTCATACTATGGGTTAAATCGGATTGTTCAGAATCCGGAAAATGCATCATTTGAGATCAATGGTGTGGAGAAACATTCTATGTCCAATCAATTTAAGCTTGCGGGAAGTTTACAGATACAGATGAAACGCATTTCGGAACAACCGGCACAGATCACATACACACCGGATAGTGATAAGATTATCAATGGTGTGAGAAACGTTTTGGATCATTATAACCAGATGATTGACAGCTCTTGGAATTATGCAGAGAAGAGCGGACATACACCGAAACTTGTGCGTGAAATGCAAAGTGTGTTGATGCCGTTCCAGTCAGACTTGGAATCCTGTGGTCTGACCTTTAATGATCAGGGATATTTGGAAATGGATGATTATCTGGCAGAACAGTCGGCTATGGACGGTTCCTTTCAAGAATTGTTTGGAGCAAGATCCCGATTGAGCAGCAGAATGCTTGCAAAGATGAATTATGTTAAGCTGGATCCTATGGAATATGTTGACAAAACATTAGTGAGCTATCCTAATACGAGCAAGCCGGCAGTGGGATATGCCTATACAACATCCCTCTACAGCGGTATGCTGTTTAACTATTATTGCTAGTATGCGAGCTCATGGAGAAGTAGTGTGAAGAAAGCAGATTATATGATAGTAGGTATTGCGCTAATGCTTGCGTTGGTGAGTTTTGGCGTGTATCGGCTCTATTTTGCATCGACAGGCAGAGCAGCGATTGTGGAGATTACCGTTGATGGTAATGTATATAAGACGCTTTCGTTGAAGGAAGATGCGACGGTGGATGTGCCGTCGGATGGGGGCCACACGAATACAGTGCAGATAAAAGATGGGAAAGTTTTCATGAAAAAGGCAGATTGTCCGGACAAGATCTGTGTACATCATAAAGGGATCCGGAGCAATGGAGAAACGATTATTTGTCTGCCGCATAAAGTAATAGTAACAATTCAATCTTCCGAAACAGGAGATCTGGATGGTGTTGCCCAATAGCACTTACAAGGACTTCGCAATTTTGCGAAGTCCTTTTTGTTTCTAACTCCAACTTCCCATACCGGAGGTTATTGTCAAACCATATATTACTTATTATGTCACAAAACTAATAGCTATTTTGCAGCCAACAAAGTAAATTATCCTGTCATCAAAAAAACTATAGCAATTGCTGCAGAGCGCGGAGGTTTCGCGTGATTTCTTATTTTGTTAAGTCTCTGATGAATACATGCCCAGAGGATTGTCTGAGATGTTCCGGTTTAGCAAGGTATCATCAATTTTTGGACGGGACGCTTTCGCTACGATGATAAGGCGGTATGGGAAGTTTGATTTCTAAAATCTTTCTAAAGTTGAAGAACATTTGGTTGACAGTGAAAGAATGGGGTGTTATTATTTAACGCGCATAATAATTAACGATGTTAATGAATTGGAGGAGGCTGGAGCATATGACAAAGTATCATGAGAAAATGTTCCGCATTATGAATCAGTTTCGTAAGCTGAATATTAGCGATATGCTGCCTGGAATCAGCCGAATGGAGTATCTTACGATGCTGCTTGCAATGAAAGCAGAAGATGATCGTCGGATTTCCGTGTCGGAATTGATCAAGAGAGCGTGCGTGAAGCCCTCGGCGATATCGCGGACGCTGCGGGGACTGGAGCAGAAAGGATATGTGGAACGTGTTGTGAATCCGGAGGATCGTCGCAATACCTATGTTGTCATGACAGAGGAGGGCATTGCGATAATGCAGCAGGCGGAAAAGATCATGAAGGATTTTTCGGATGCTGTTGGCAAACGGGTTGACCAAGAAGAAGGAGAACGTCTTCTTTGCTATCTGAATGATGTTTATATTGCAGCACAGGAAGAAATTTCCTGTAGAAAATGGAAGAACAGAAAGGAAAACGACGATGAGTAAAATATTTAAAAACATGATTCCGTATTGGAAGATCGTGATCGCAATCATTGGTCTGTTGGTTGTGCAGGCATGGTGCGACCTATCTCTTCCATCGTACACGTCGGACATTATCGATGTGGGAATCCAAAATCATGGCGTCGAGCATGTGATGCCGGAGAAGATTCAGGAAGAGGAATTTCAAACTGCGCAGTTTATTATGACGGATCAGGAAAAGCGCATTTGGAATGATATTTATGTGAAGAAAGGCGACACAAAGGTGTTGAAAAATTTGTCGCAGGACAGATTAGAGGAGTTAGACGAACAGCTTGCGCTGCCGCTGATTATGAATTATCAAATGAGTGCCATGGAGGAGAAAACCTTCGAAAAAATGGTGGCGAGCCAGATGGCATCCGGAAGCAAAAATAACGGCAGCCAGAGTGACGCAGCGAGTCAAGGCGGCAAAGATGCCGGCAGCCAGAATGGCAATAGCGCAAAAGTAGGACGATCATCAAAGAATCAGTCCGGACTTAGCGTAGATCAGATCGAGAAATTTATGGGTGTGAAACTGCATCGTTTCCGCCAAAAGAAAGAAGACTCTGATGGAAATTCCAAAATGGTACAATGTGTCGATGTGCGTCCGGTATTTATCGCTATGCAAAAAAACGGAATGCTCGACGAAAAGACGCTGTTTTCTACGAGAGACAGCATGAAAAACACGATCGACACAATGGGCAGTTCGTTGGTCAAGACAACAGGCATTGCCTATGCGATTGCCTGTGACAAAGCGGCAGGCGTCGATGTGGATAAAATACAAAAAACATACTTAGTATATGCCGGCCTGAAAATGGTTGGAATGGCATTGCTGATGGGAGTTGTTACCGTACTAGTTGGTTTCTTTGCCTCCAAAGTAGCTGCCGGAATTGGTATGACGCTGCGAGAAAATGTGTTCAAAAAAGTCGTTGGATTTTCCAATGCAGAAATGGATCGTTTCTCAACGGCTTCCCTTATTACGAGAAGTACGAATGATATTCAACAGATTCAAATGGTATCGGTAATGCTTCTTAGGATGGTTGCGTATGCGCCGATACTAGGCATTGGTGGTGTTCTGAAAGTGGTACAGACAGGTGCCGGAATGGGATGGATCATTGTTCTTGCGATCATCGTTATCATCGGCTATGTGCTGTTACTCATGTCGTCGGCCATGCCAAAATTTAAGTTGATGCAAAAATTAGTGGATCGAATCAATCTGGTCTCTCGAGAGATCCTTACAGGACTTTCCGTTATTCGCGCATTTGGTCGGGAGGACACAGAGGAAGAGCGTTTCGATGCAGCTAACAAAGATCTCACCAAAACGACGTTGTTTACGAATCGTGTGATGACGTTTATGATGCCGGGTATGATGATGATCATGAACGTTTTGACGGTTGGCATTGTTTGGTTTGGTGCCAAAAAGATTGATACAGGAAGTATGCAGGTAGGAGCAATGACTGCTTTCATCACGTATGCGATGATGATCGTGATGTCATTCCTGATGCTGACAATGATGTCGATCATGCTGCCGCGTGCCGCTGTTGCAGCAGAGCGTATTGATGAGGTCATTCAGACAGAATCTTCAATTGTTGATATTGATGAGCCGGAAACACTTACAACGCATAACGGACGCATTGCTTTTGAACACGTATGTTTCCGTTATCCGGGCGCGACAGAGGATGTACTTCATGACATAGATTTTGTCGCAGAACCGGGCAAAACAACTGCAATTATCGGAAGCACCGGTTGTGGCAAATCGACATTAGTGAATCTGATCCCACGTTTGTATGACGTTACCGATGGAAAGATCACGTTGGATGGCAAAGATATCCGTCGAATCGCGATGTCGGATCTGCGTGAGGAGATTGGTTATGTGCCACAGAAAGGAATTTTATTTTCGGGAACCATTGCCTCCAATTTGCGCTTTGGTAAAGGTGATGCCACCGAGGAAGAAATCGAACGTGCAGCGGATATAGCGCAGGCAACAGAGTTTATTGATGTCAAGGAAGATCGCTATGACAGTGCGATCGCACAGGGCGGTTCGAATGTTTCCGGTGGACAAAAACAGAGATTGGCAATTGCAAGAGCAATCGCTAAGAATCCGAAGATCTGTATTTTTGATGATAGTTTTTCGGCATTGGATCTCAAGACGGATGCTGCGCTTCGAGGGGCACTTAGCGAGAATGTAACAGACAGTACCATAATTATTGTAGCACAGAGAATCAGTACGATTCTGCACGCAGAGCAGATTTTGGTATTGGATGAAGGACGAATTGTAGGGAAGGGAACACATGAAGAATTGCTGGAACACTGTGAGGTGTATCGACAGATTGCAGAATCTCAGTTGTCTGCCAGCGAACTTGGAATGGAAGAAAGCGAGGTGACAATGCATGAGTGAGAATCGAGAATTAACACAAAGACCACGGCGGAGAGGCCCGATGGGACGCGGTATGCAGCCGGGCGAAAAGCCAAAAGATCTGAAGAAATCCGTCAAAAAGTTGACGCAGTACATTGCAAAATATAAGATCGCTATTTTTGTTGTGATGCTCTTTGCAGCGTTTTCTACTATATTCAATGTGGCAGGTCCTAAAATACTTGGTAAAGCAACGACAGCACTTTCGGAAGGGCTGATGAAAAAGATCCAAGGCACCGGAAGCATAGATTTTCATAAAATCGGATTGATCCTGCTCATCGTGCTGGCACTGTATTTGGCAAGTGCATTGTTTAGTTTTGTGCAGGGATGGATCATGACCGGGATCACCCAGAAAGTCTGTTACAGACTGCGCCGGGAAATTTCCGAAAAGATTAACCGTATGCCAATGAAGTATTTTGAGAGTCGTACTTACGGCGAGGTGCTGTCGCGCACTACAAATGATGTGGATACACTTGGACAGGGATTAAATCAAAGTATTACAACGATCATTACGTCCGTTGCAACGCTGATAGGTGTGCTGGTCATGATGTTGAGCATTTCGCCGTTGATGACATTGATCGCCTTGATCATACTGCCGATCTCGATGGGATTGATCGCATTGGTAACCAGAAAATCTCAAAAATATTTCCACGCACAGCAGGAATATCTGGGACATATTAATGGTCAGGTAGAAGAAGTATATGGTGGGCATTTGGTTGTCAAAGCATTTAACCACGAAAAAGAAACAATAGATGAATTTGAGCGTACAAACCGTATTTTATATAATTCGGCATGGAAATCACAGTTTTTGTCAGGTATGATGCAGCCGATCATGATGTTTGTCGGCAATCTGGGCTATGCGTGCGTTGCATTGACCGGTGGACTGCTTGCCATCAAAAACGTGATCACCATCGGTGATATTCAGGCATTTATCCAATATGTCAAGAACTTTACGCAGCCGATTCAGCAGATTGCACAGGTTATTAATATGGTGCAGTCGATGTCTGCGGCATCGGAACGTGTATTTGAATTTTTGGAGGAAGAAGAGGAGATACAGCTTGCAGAACATCCGGCAGATATTTCTAAAGTAACCGGTGAGGTTACCTTTGACCACGTAGGATTCGGGTATCAGCCGGAGCAGCCGATCATTCATGATTTTAGTGCACATGTAGAACCGGGACAGAAGATTGCGATCGTTGGTCCGACCGGAGCCGGTAAGACGACGATGGTGAAATTACTAATGCGATTTTATGATGTAGATCGGGGAAGTATACGGCTGAATGACCGAGATATCCGCGATTTCAATCGTCGTGATCTGCGAGATGCGTTCGGAATGGTGCTGCAGGATACATGGCTGTTTAAGGGTACGATCATGGAAAATATTCGCTATGGCCGTTTGGATGCTACGGATGAAGAGGTCATTGCAGCGGCAAAAGCGGCGCGGGCACATCACTTCATTCAGACACTGCCGGGCGGATATCAGATGGAGCTCAACGAAGATGCAAGCAATGTGTCACAAGGACAAAAGCAGCTTCTTACGATTGCACGCGCAATCTTGGCGGATAATAAGATCCTTATTTTGGATGAGGCAACCTCTTCGGTTGATACGCGTACGGAGATCGAGATCCAAAAGGCGATGGACAATCTGATGAAGGGGCGCACAAGTTTTGTGATCGCGCATCGTTTATCAACAATTCGCAATGCAGATCTTATCTTAGTGATGAAAGATGGCGATATTATTGAGCAGGGTGATCATGATACCTTGTTAGCGGCGAATGGTTTTTATGCAAATCTGTATAACTCACAGTTTGAAGAGGCAGTATAAAAGCACAGGAAGAGCCGGTATATGTGAGATGCGTGCCCGTGTGTAGGAAGACAGCGTCGGTATATGTGAGATGAGCATGCGTGTATATAGACAGAACAGGAGGATGCGAGGAGGAAAAATCCCGTATCCTCCCTAAATTTCTGAATTTATGTAGAATTTTTCTTGACGGACAACCTGTTCTGTGCTATAGTAGATGGGCGATGTAACAGTCTTTTTTTTATGCCCAAAATTCGGGCGCCAATAATTTAATGGAGGTGAAAGCCGTGAGAGTAAAGATTACTTTGGAATGCACAGAGTGCAAACAGCGTAATTACGATACGACGAAGGAGAAGAGAAATCATCCGGATCGTATGGAAACGAAGAAGTATTGCAGATTCTGTAGAAGACACACATTACACAAAGAGACGAAATAATCGTTTCCCGCGTGAATGGAAAGGAATGAGGTTGAACGATGGCAAATTCTGAGAATAAAGAAGAAGTAATGCAGGACGAACCAAAAAAGACCGCAAAGACCGCCACGGCTTCTAAGAAAAAGAGCCGTCTGCAAGGACTGAAAGCAGAGTTTCGCAGAATTATCTGGCCGGATAAGGAAACGATCACAAAAGAGACTACAGCAGTTGTAGTTAGTACGGTTATTTTGGGTATTATCATTGCCCTGCTTGATTTGCTGATCAAGACAGGCCTTGACAAGGTTTTTCAGATAGGATAAGGTGATTGACTATGGCAGATGCAGAAGCGCGTTGGTATGTGGCTCATACCTATTCAGGCTATGAGAACAAGGTAAAAATGGATATCGAGAAGACCATTGAAAATCGTGGTTTGCAGGATCAGATTTTGGAAGTTTCCGTTCCGATGCTCAATGTAGTAAAGGAAAAGGATGACGAAGAGAAGATTACTCAGCAGAAGATGTTCCCTGCATACGTCTTGATCAAGATGATTATGAACGATGACACATGGTACGTGGTACGCAATACACGTGGTGTGACAGGGTTCGTAGGACCGGGATCCAAGCCGGTACCATTAACAGATGAAGAGATGGCAAGCATGGGATTGAAGGTGGATGCACCGAATGCACCATTCAGCATTGGCGATTCTGTGATTGTTAAGTCTGGTGTCTGGGAAGACACCACCGGAATTGTTCGTCAGATCGATCATCAGAACCGTATGGTTACGATCAATATCGATATGTTCGGACGTGAAACACCGGTTGAAATCAGCTTTAACGATGTTGAGGTTTTATAATGATTTCGTTTTGAAGGGATGAAGAAGTCATTCCGAGCTGGACGCCATATAGATGTGGCATCCGCAATGTTAGATAGTAACCGCGTAAGCGGTATTTTCACAGGAGGTAAGAGACAATGGCTAAGAAAGTCGAAGGATATATTAAATTACAGATTCCTGCTGCAAAGGCAACACCAGCACCACCGGTTGGTCCTGCACTTGGTCAGCACGGAGTAAACATTGTAGCATTTACAAAGGAGTTTAATGCAAGAACAGCTGGACAGGAAGGTATGTTGATTCCTGTAGTTATCACTGTATATCAGGATAAGAGCTTCAGCTTTATCACAAAGACTCCTCCAGCAGCAGTGCTGATCAAGAAGGCATGTGGTATTGAGCATGCATCAGGTGAGCCAAACAAGAATAAAGTTGCTACAATCTCTAAAGCAAAAATTCAGGAGATTGCCGAGACAAAGATGCCGGATCTGAACGCAGCTTCTCTTGAGGCAGCAATGAGCATGATCGCAGGAACAGCTCGCAGCATGGGTGTTACTGTAGAGGAATAATTAAGTGAACGCCGGAATTATCGCATAAAAAAGATTGTTGTTGATTGAACGATGTGGGAGGCGACACAAGGGATGTGTCATGGACCCGCCGTTACTACCACTAGGAGGTTATATAATATGAAAAGAGGAAAGAAATACGTTGAGGCTGCTAAGAAGATTGACAGAGCTGCACAGTACGAAGTTGCTGATGCTGTAAAGTTGATCAAAGAGACAGCTGTTGCAAAGTTTGATGAGACTGTAGAAGCACATATCAGATTGGGTGTAGACGGACGTCACGCAGATCAGCAGATCCGTGGTGCTGTTGTACTTCCTCACGGAACAGGTAAGACTGTTCGCGTGCTGGTATTTGCTAAGGGTGACAAGGTAGATGAGGCTCTTGCAGCTGGCGCTGATTACGCTGGTGGCGAGGAGTTGATCCCTAAGATCCAGAACGATGGATGGTTCGAGTTTGATGTAGTTGTAGCTACACCGGACATGATGGGCGTTGTTGGTCGTTTGGGTCGTGTACTTGGACCTAAGGGTCTGATGCCAAACCCTAAGGCTGGAACTGTAACGATGGACGTGACTAAGGCTGTTCAGGATATCAAGGCTGGTAAGATTGAGTATCGTTTGGATAAAGCTAATATCGTACATGTACCGGTAGGAAAGGTTTCCTTCTCTGAGGAGCAGTTGGTAGAGAACGTCGAGACATTGATGGGTGCTATCACAAAGGCTAAACCGGCAGCAGCTAAGGGTCAGTATTATAGAAGCGTATCCTTGTCCGCAACAATGGGACCTGGAGTAAAGCTTAACACTGCTAAATACGTATAATTTTTAACGGATTGTAATACGGTTTTAACCAATAAAAAGGCACTGCATAAACGGAAGTTTATGCGGTGCCTTTTGTGGTATCACATGGAATGAAAGAATCACATCCGCGGTAATGCCAATATGCAGCGATTAAAGAATCACATCCACGGTATTGCCAATGAGAGAATTGGATGCAGAGCCGGAAGTATTTGCGGTACCTGTAGTAATGCCGGCGAGATCTGCAGTGTGAACACTGCCCGCGATTTCTGCAATAGCCGCTACAGAGGAAGTATCGGCAGCATTACTGGTACTATCCTGTTTTGTGCTCGCTTTGGCTTTTTTAGGCGGGATCACGATCTGACTTGCATGTCTTTTTATCTTTTTTGCAATGGAAGACATTTCTGTCAGGTAATCACTGTCACTGCCGAATAATTGCTTGAACTTATAAGTTGCGACCTGATTTACAGTGCCTTTCTTAACACTGAGTTTGCCGTTGGAACTGATCGAGATACCAACGCTTTCTAAAGCGTCTTTTTGTTCTCTGGTCAAGTGTTTCATCCGTGAGATAAGACGTTTTGCCTGGCCGGAAGTCGAGTTTCCTGCACTTTCCAGTAAATTATTATAAGTATCTGCAAATAGTTTTGTAAATTTATAATTGGTGGAATCGCTGACCGTATTCATCGAATTGGAATCTTTATCTTCCATTACGGTTGGTTCACTCCACTCCAACTGACGCAATTGCTCAATGATCTTTTTCATAGCTGAGGAATCCGCCTTGGTAAGTTCACTATTCTGCATGGATGAACGACGCTCTGCTTTGCGTGCACCACGGTTTGAAGAGTATATCCCCCGCAAATAAAAGTCATACGAATAAGTTGTAGCGACCATAATACCTACATTCCTTTCCGAGTCCGCAGCTCTTTGCTGCCAGACTGTGTGTTCGTTAATGAGCCCGGAAAAACAAATGTCTGCTTCGCAGCTGCTTGTTTTTCTTTGGGACTCTGTATATTATATCGGCAAGGGAGACAGAAAACATAAGTATTGTTGAAGTTTTGAATTTTTCATGGTAACATGAGGAGAATTAAGAGTAAGATAAGAGTAGAAAACGAGGTGAAACAACGGGAAACCGTTATGAGTTATGCAGGAAAGAATACGATATCATAAAATTAATTTGGAAGATAGAGAGCTTATGATGACCATGTATGCACAGGATCCGCGAAGAACTTGTGAACATTGTTTTGCTAATAATTATTTGTGGCAAAGTGTATATCCGGCAGAAATGGCAGAATTTGATGGCTGCATCAGTGTGCGGTTTTATGATGGCGCCGATCTGTATTATGATTTTCCGTCCGGACCGGGAGATAAGCAGCAGGCTTTGGAACGTATTTTGGAATGGACTAAAAGACAGGATGCATTGCGGTTTTACGGTTTGTTGCGGGATGAGGTTGAATTGTTAGAAAAATGGCATCCGGGGGAATTTATCATTACGCCGGAACGGGATATTTACGATTATATTTATGAGACAGAACGTTTGACAACGTTAGCAGGTAAAAAACTGCATGGAAAGCGTGGCCACATTCACCGTTTTGAGGAAAATCATGACTGGCGATATGAGTCGTTGGGACCGGATAATTGGCAGGCTTGTCTGCAGATGAATCAAATTTGGAAGCGCAAGCGTGCTGATAAATGGGATCCTGATATGGAAGAAGAATTTCAAGTTGTGAATCAGGCATTGCAGCATTATGACAAATTGGGAATGGTTGGAGGTGTGCTTTGGGCAGATAGAGAAGTTGTGGCCTTTACGATGGGAGAATCGCTTGGTGGAGATACGTTGGCGGTCCATTTTGAAAAAGCATTTCCAGAGATCCAAGGAGCATATCCGATGATCAACCAGCAGTTTGTAAAGCATGAATGCCAGCAGTACCGCTATATTAATCGAGAAGATGATGCCGGAGCAGAAGGGCTGCGCAAAGCAAAAATGTCTTATGTTCCTGATATTTTATTGGAAAAGTATATGGTAGTGCGTAAATAGCGGAATATGTGGTATAAGACGATATTGCAACACGGAACGTTTATTTAAAACTGCAAAATATCTGTTTATTGCAGACAGAATAAGCAATATGTGATGAAGTGACAATTTTCGTTGCTTGAAGTTTGAATGAAATTTTTTACAATTTTCTTACAATTTTAGTTGCAATTTGTAAGGAATGCTGATATACTATAGTCAGTCGTTAAGATAGCGACTAGATATACCCCTCAAACCCCTCTCCTCATCACATATTGCTTATTC
>OMGJ01001052.1_pt1 | contig 13468 bp, 9 predicted proteins | sample 1645811 | NCBI WGS metagenome assembly OMGJ01 (sample SAMN05578589, study PRJEB25193) | human gut metagenome | biome: Human Microbiome; feature: human-associated habitat; material: feces | host: Homo sapiens | place: USA:Birmingham | reverse complement strand
ACAAGATAAAATCATTAAATTTATCTGTGGTACCTAATTTTTTGTATAACCTTACTGCTTACATCCAAATATTTTAAACTTCTGTTTTTAATAATAAGCTTCTTCAAAGAATTACTGTCAATGAGCAGCTTCTTTAACCGCTTGCACTGATTGATATTCAAATTCGTAAGTTTACCGCCTACATATACTTCCTCTAAATTAGGTACCACAGATAAATTTAATGATTTTATCTTGTTATTCACAAGATGAATCGTTTTTAATTTATTTAGTTCACATTTCCCCTTGGAATCCTTGACAACAAGGCGTTCTAAGCTACCGACATTACATGCTTCCAATGTTTCAAGCTTTCTCATATGAGAAATATCTATTGTTTTTAGTGTTGTCATTTCTTCCAACGGATTGCTATTCTGTTGCAAATCTTGCCAACTATTAGCTACATCTAAGCGTTTTAATGTGTCTTTGTAAATCGAAAGATCAAATATTTTATTGCCACCATAATACGCAATTGATATCTGTTCCACTCTCTTAAATCCATAAATCTCTTTCTCTAAATCCTTTACATAATCCATCTGCACAACTCTCGCATTTGGAAAACATTTTCCCCAATCCTGACTGTAACCGCCAAGCTTAGTATGCCCATTTAACGTCGAACACACTGTCAATTGTTCTACTGACGTTATTGGTGCATTAACGGAAACATTAGATGCAGAAATTTCCAAATGCTTTAGATTTCTGTTTGCTGTAGAAAGCGTTACCTGTCCTGTGGCAAATAGATTCAATTTTTCAACATACGGAAACACGGAGAATATATCCGTATTTTTACAATTCCAATATTTGCAGTTATACTTTCCCCCTTGAAAAAGCTGTTCCATTGTAACCTGTTTAAGATTTGTAAAAACCTCCATTCCGGTAAAATCTATTTCCATCCCGGAAGCAACTCCATATGTATACAGATTTTGTCCATTCCAATCCAGCTTAGTCACTGCTTTAATTTCAGCATCTGAAAGTTCTCCATCGTGATTTGTGTCCTGCTTGTTGGCGAAAGTTCGAACACATGCATTCGGAAATGTCTTCTCATCAATTTTAACCGATGCCGCATCTGCTGTTCCTCCTGCAAAGCAGGCGATTCCTATCGCTGCTATTGTACTTAAGATTATTTTTTTCCATTGGATCATAATGATCACTCCTTCCTGCTATTATGAATTTTTTGTTTCCCTTATACCGCAACACAACGGTATAAGGGATATTGTTTTATATCATTTATACATCTAGTACACCAAATATTGACAACAAAATCAATAGTTTGAACACAATCTTAAGAATTCTTAAGAATTAAAACATCTTCTACCAATGCGATAATCTCTCCCATGCTGTATCCATATCACACCCTGTAATAGTGGTTTTGATCCATTGTGATGGCGTGTAACCAGCTGCCTTAACATTATTTTTCAAATTCAATACAGGAATTCTTCCTGTATTATTCGCACCCGTATATGTATTGTTAATAAAAATTCTTGGATCAAATTTTTTTATTGTTCCCTGACCAGCATATAATGACAATAAATGTGTCATTGCATTTTTAGAAGCCAAAATATATCTATCATAAATAAACGATATATTATCATCATAATATTTATGACAAAGTTTCTCTTGGTCAGAACGAACATATTTGTCCAAATATTTTATCACGCACTTTCCTGAATCAAATTTATTTTTCAAAATAGCTTTGTTTGCAGAAAAATCTAATTGAGTCGGTTTTTCTAATAACTTTCCATTTAGTCTCTCAATTCTCTTATTATTATATATTTTACTAAACTCTGACTTTGCAATAACGTATTGGTGAGAAAATGTGTCTCCCGCTAAATGTAATGCAAAACCCAAAAAATTAAGTTCCTTTATTTTTTTAGAAGATAAAGATGTACTTTTATACACATTATCATACGCATTATTAATAATAATACGTAAATCTTTTCTAGCCTCAGTAATTGCACTTCCCGGTTGTTCACTACTATTATAATGATTGTGAATATATTCCTTTAATTGATCCTTTGTGTAATTCTGATGTTCAATTAAATAAACACAATTGTATAAACATCTCTCTGCTGCAACATAATTAGAATATGTATCTTCATATCGACCAGCATGTAATACTCTACGCTCAGCCAAAGATACATCGGCTTCAGCTACAACTTCGTACAAATACTCTAATTCTTCCTTAGAAATACATGTTGGTGATATAATGTTTAACAATCCTTGATGCGAATATTGCATACCACCTTCCACCGCATGCGCCGCCCATCTAGCCTGCACAACGGCTGGTACCGCATATTCCGTAAGCTGATCCTCATTGCTCTGGCTCACTTTATTCTCATCGCTCACTTGATAAGTATCTGCTACCTGTTCTGCATAATCTAGATCAACTATTCCATTTCCTGCCTCCTGCTCATCCCAAGCGGCATTTGCACTGGCACGAAGCAAACTGGCAATTTCAGCGGAAGTCTTCGATCTGTTCTGTGCCCACAATATTCCCGCCACGGCTGTTACATGTGGTGCTGCAAAACTTGTTCCACTCTGTACCCCATAAAAACCCCACGGAACTGTAACCGGAACATTTTCTCCCGGTGCAACTAAGTCAACACCTTTACCTCGCGAACTAAACTCACTGACTTCCATCTTCTGGTTCACTGATCCGACACCCAAAACCTGTGGATATGCTGCCGGATATTCAACGGTACTGCCATCTGCTTCTCCGCTATTACCTGCAGCAGCTATCAACAACACTCCCGCTTTGTCTGCCCTTTCAATAGCATCCTGCAATATTTGTGATTTTGCAAGAGTACCAAAACTCATATTGACAACATTCATTCCATTGTCAATACACCAGTTTATCGCTGCAATGATTCTACTGATTGGAGCCTGATTGTTTTCATCCAACACTTTTACAGAATATAGTTCCACTGCCTTATTGTCTTCCAACACGCTCTTCGTAGTTTCTCCATCAGACAAGATAACATTCTGTACTGCTGTTCCATGTCCGGTTGCATCATTGCCAAATCCATCTTCATCTGGGTTGACAAAATTCACACTTACGGCAAGCTGTCCTGCTGAAAATTTATCTGCACCGGAATCTAAAACTGCAATTTTTACTTTCTTTGTCACCTTTTTCGGCAGATCCGCATTCTCAGCATGAATTGCCTTAACATCCCATGCCCCATCGACTACATAATCCAAACTCTTCTGCCATGTTTCATTCGATTCACCGCTGCCCTCCAACAAATAGTCTTTTTCAATGATGGTATTCTTCGTTTTATCTATAGCATTAATATCTGATCTTGACACGTCCGATATGATAAAACTATCATCCTGATAATCTTCCTGTGTTTCATTCGTGTCTACAACCTTATCGTTATATTTTTCCTTTAAGGAATCCTTTTCAGTAGACACAACATAGGTAATATCCCCCTCTTCTGTTCTGTTAATTTCCTGTTCATCTTCTTTTACTAATTGTTTTACATTTGTCGTAGCTGTATTTTGTTGTGCTGTAACTATTGGTGTTGCTGATAATAACAATGTAATTGCTATTGTTCCGGCTAAGCATTTTTTTGTTATGTTTCTCATTTTTCTCTTTGTATTCATAATGACTCCTTCCTTGCATCATTAAATAAGTGATTTATCACTCTATGATATGGGATTATACTTGTGACGTATTACATGATCCATAAAATATTGTATGAAAATTTGTGCTATGATCCTTGCTGCGCCAACTTGCTAATAGTATGTTTTTATAAATCTTATGTATGTTTTAATCTTTTTCTCTTAGGTTTTTTATTTACAATTATTCATCTTTAGGTTTTATTATTAATTGTCTGCTATCTTTTATTAAGGTCGGCAAAGCAACCGGCGTAACCTACATCTCATTGCCAGAACTTTGCCGCCTCTCATTCAAAACTATATTAGAAATTACCAACTGTAAGAAGTTTAACTTGCTTCAAATCACTGATTAGTCTGCAAAAAGTGCAGTTGACAAATATCTGTCACCTGTATCCGGTAATAATACGACAATGTTCTTGCCTGCATTTTCCGGACGATTTGCTAAAATAGTTGCTGCATGCAATGCTGCACCGGAAGAAATTCCTACCAATACACCTTCCGCCTTAGCAAATGCTCTTCCTGCTGCAAATGCATCTTCATTCTCAATCGGAAGCACTTCATCGTAAATCTTAGTATTCAATGTATCCGGCACGAAACCTGCACCGATTCCCTGAATCTTATGAGGTCCTGCTTCTCCCTTAGAAAGAACCGGAGACGTTGCCGGCTCTACTGCTACAACCTTGATATCCGGATTCTGCTCTTTTAAGTACTCGCCGATACCTGTAACTGTTCCACCGGTACCTACACCGGCAACGAAGATATCAACTTTTCCGTCAGTGTCTTTCCAAATCTCCGGTCCTGTTGTTGCACGATGTGCAGCCGGATTAGCTGGATTTTCAAACTGACTTGGGATGAATGCGCCTTCGATTTCTTTTGCCAGCTCTTCTGCTTTGGCAATAGCACCCTTCATACCCTTAGCGCCTTCTGTTAAGACAAGCTCAGCACCATATGCTTTTAACAAATTACGACGCTCTACACTCATTGTCTCAGGCATTGTCAAAATAATACGGTAGCCTTTCGCTGCTGCTATAGATGCCAAACCGATTCCTGTATTTCCGCTGGTTGGCTCGATAATAACAGAACCTTCTTTTAATTTGCCGCTTTTCTCTGCTTCATCGATCATCGCTTTAGCGATACGATCCTTAACACTTCCTGCCGGATTAAAATACTCTAATTTTGCCAAAAGAGTTGCATTAGCTCCTGCCTGTTTTGCAAAATTCTTTGCATTCAAGATCGGTGTTCCTCCGATCAATTCTGTAACGCTTTCATAAATCTTTGCCATGTTAGTGTCCTCCTTATATTAAAAATGTTATTAGTGATCATTATTTTTTAATTGATTACTCAAACTTCCCATACCCATTTATGTTACGATGTCCCATAATACTTATTATGCGGTATATTTACTATCATTTTACAGCCTTAAACGCCTCATCCAAATCCTGAATGATATCATCAATATGCTCGGTACCGATAGAAAGACGAATCGTATTTTTATAAATACCTACTTCCTCTAACTCCTCTACCGTCATCTGTGAATGTGTAGTACTTGCCGGATGAATTACTAAGGACTTCACGTCTGCTACATTTGCCAGCAAAGAGAAAATCTCCAAGTTATCAATAAAGTCTTTCGCTGTGCGATCATCACCCTTAATCTCGAAGGTGAAAATGGAACCGCCACCATTCGGGAAGTACTTCTTGTATAATCTCTGCTGCTCCGGATCATCCGTTACAGATGGATGATGTACGCGCTCTACCTGCGGATGATTGTTCAAATATTCCACAACTTTCAATGCATTTTCCACGTGACGCTCAACACGAAGAGATAATGTCTCTAATCCCTGTAGGAAAATGAATGCATGAAATGGGGAAAGTGTTGCGCCTGTATCACGAAGCAAGATAGCACGGATTTTTGTAACAAATGCTGCCGGGCCAACTGCTTTTGTAAAGCTGATTCCATGGTAACTTGGGTTTGGCTCTGTCAAAGATGCAAATTTGCCGGATGCTTCCCAGTCAAACTTACCGCTATCAACAATGACACCACCAATCGTAGTTCCATGTCCACCAATAAATTTTGTTGCAGAATGTACAACAATGTCTGCACCATACTCAATCGGACGGATCAGATATGGTGTTCCAAATGTATTATCAATGACAAGTGGAATCTTGTGTGCATGTGCAATCTTTGCAATGCCCTCAATATCAACAACATCTGAATTTGGATTTCCTAATGTCTCAATGAAAACCGCTTTGGTGTTGTCCTGAATTGCTGCCTCAACCTCATCAAAATTTGCAATATCTACAAATGTAGTCTGCACGCCATCCTGAGGAAGTGTATGCTCCAGATAATTGTAGGTACCACCATAAATATTACTTGCTGATACAATGTGGTCACCATTCTGTGCCAATGTCTTCAATGTATAAGAAATTGCTGCTGCACCGGATGCTACTGCAAGTGCTGCGACACCACCTTCCAGTGCTGCAATTCTCTGCTCAAAAATATCTGCTGTCGGATTTGTTAAACGTCCATAAATGTTACCTGCATCACTCAGGCCAAAACGAGCCTCTGCATGATCACTATTGTGAAATACATAGGAAGATGTCTGATAAATCGGTACGGCTCTTGCATCCGTAACCGGGTCAGCCTGCTCCTGACCAACATGCAACTGTAATGTCTCAAACTTCAAATTTCTGTCTTCTCTCTTTAACTTTGCCATATTTCAAACTCCTTTTCTGTACTAATTTCACATGTTCTCTGACACCGCATAATATGAGGCGTCTTGCACTGTCTGTTTCAAGTGATGAACTGAGTATACTACTATATTCCTAGTATGTCAATAGGGTTTATATACTTTTTTATTTTTTTGATTTGCCATATCTCCATACTGCTACCGCAGTTATCATTCACTTATTCTCCCACTCGCAAACTTTGTGCCTACGGCACAAATTTGCCATATCTCCATACTGCTACCGCAGTATGGAGATATTATCGCCCCGCGCAACGACTGTATGATACCCAACGCTTTCTACACGCCGCTCCAAACAATTACGGCATTCTGCTGCCTCGTCTCCGGTGCATACTTTTCCATCATATAAGGAATACTTTGCACGCACTGCCACCGGAGACAAATTTGGCATAAGAACATTAGCTCCTGCCAAAATACCAAGTTCACGTCCCCGTGGATAAATGGTCGCCAACGCTGTTGTCGCTGGAAGCAATACATCCGGCTGCATAATACGCAGCAAACTCAACAAATATAATGTCTGTTCCAAAGTTCCCTGTGTTTCATTCGCAAAAGGCGTGTCTTGATGCGGTATAAACGGGCCGATCCCTATCATCTCCGGATGTAGTTCATGGATAAACAAGAAATCTTCTGCCAGATCTGCCGCTGTCTGTCCGGGACTGCCTACCATAAATCCGCACCCCGTCTGGTAGCCAATTTCCTTTAGATCACGAAGACACTGTTTTCGATGCGATAACGACATGCTCTCCGGATGCAATTTACGATAATGCGTATCATTGGCCGTTTCATGACGCAATAGATAACGGTCTGCTCCCGCCGCAAAAAAACGCTCATAGCTTTCCCGTTCCCGCTCTCCAATCGACAAAGTGACCGCATGCTCCGGGTAGCGCCGTTTAATTTCCCGGACAATATCCACAATCTTGTCATCTGTGTAATATGGATCCTCTCCGCCTTGCAGCACAAACGTCCGAAAGCCCAGACGGTCTCCTTCTTCGCAGCACGCTAAAATATCTTCCTCAGATAAACGATAGCGATTCGCCTTTTTGTTGCTGCATCGAATGCCGCAATAATAACAATCGTTTTTACAATAATTTGTAAATTCGATCAAACCACGTACAAATATTTCTTTTCCATAATACGTATCACCCAAAGCACGTGCCTTTTCTGCAGCATATTTACGATTTTCCTCACTGTCATCTTCAATAACATGAATCCACTCTTCTTTTTGTAAGGATTTGTCCTGTTCCAAACGATCGATCAATTCTATTGTGTTCATATGAATCCTTTCTTCTATATAAATACCCCAAACTTTGCACCTCAAAAATTGTCATGCTGTCACATATTGCTTATTATGTCATAATACTTGCGCATGGTTTCTGCGCATAATGGAGTTTCGAAGAAACTCCCAAGATGAGCACAGAGTGCTCATTATGTCAGCAATAACTATGATATTTTGCAGCCGACAAACTAACTTATTCTGCCGTCAGAGAACTAAGATAATTGCCGCAGAACGCTGAGTTTTTACGTGATTTCTTATTTTGTTAAGTCTCTGATGAATACATGCCTGAAGGAGTGTCTGAGATGTCCCGGTTGCAAAATGGATAGTATTCATTGACATAATAAGCAATGTGTGGTTGAGGAAAATTTGAGGTATGGAAAGTTTGAGTATGTAAGATTCGTGTGAAGGAGGCTGTTTTTTTGAAAAAAAATGTCATTTCATTTTGTGTTGTGTTGGGGCTTATGTATGTGTTTTCTGTCGTTCTGCTTGGTATTGGGTCGGTCATCATCTGGAAAACAGGTGTAACGGCAAAGAGTATCAGCATGGCGGTCATTCTTGTATACGTACTTAGCTGCTTTGGAGGAGGATTTCTTCTGGGTAAAAAAACGGGAAGCCGCAAATTGTTATGGGGATGCTTGATTGGAGCTGTTTATTTTGGAATTTTGCTGTTGATCGGTCTTGCTGCCGGTAATACAACACTTGCTGGAAATTCTTGGATATTTAGTGGTGGAATTGTGTGTGCAGTAGCTGGAATGGTCGGTGGAATGCTTGCTCCGGTATCAGAAGGATAATTGTTACATTTATTTAATAGAAAAGTAACTAATCTGTGATACTATTCATGAGGAATATGTTATCATAGGTAAATGCGTGGCTTGACTATAGAGCTGTCAAGCTGTTGAATATAAATAAATGGAGGGGCTATTATGGTAACAAAGGAAGACGAAAAGATAATGGAGAGTTTATCGGATCGAAGCCGCAGAGAACGGAGCGAACGTAGAAGAAACAGACGCAGAAGTGGTTTGATCTTCGGAAATATAGCATTAGCGCTTGGCATCGTGGTCGTTGTTTTGGTAATTCGAGTGATCGCATTGGGTACACCGAATGCAGATAAGGAGAAAGCTGCTCATAAAATAGCAGAGAAAGCAACGGCAACACCGATCGCAACACCGACTGCATCGCCGACGGCGACGCCGAATGGTGCAGATCATTGGATCCGTAAAGATTTGGATGCATCAAAGCCGATGATTGCATTTACATTTGACGATGGTCCATATGCTAAGGTGACCAGACGCATTTTAAAAGCATTGAATAAAAGCAACGGACGCGCCACTTTCTTTGTGGTAGGTAATCGTGTGCCGGAATTTAGCGAAACACTTGCGTTACAGTATGAGCAAGGTAATCAGATCGGAAGCCACACCTTTGATCATAAGGACTTGAGCAAAATGAAAGCCAAGAAGATCAAATGGGAAATTAATAAAACCAATCAAAAAGTATCAAAAGTTATTGGATGTAATACTACAGCGCTTAGACCGCCTTATGGTAATGTGAGCGATACAATGCGTAAAACGATCAAAACGCCGATGTATTATTGGAGCATCGATAGCGAGGACTGGAAGAGCAGAAATGCAAATTCCATTGTGAAACGTTGCAAGGATGCAAAAGATGGTGATATCATATTGATGCATGATCTATATCCTACGACTGCAGATGCGGTAGAAAGATTGGCACCATATTTTGTTAAAAAAGGATTCCAATTGGTAACACTTGACGAGATGTTTTATTACAAGCACAAGGATGCAGAGCCGGGAAAGGTGTATTTTTCCGCACGATAAATCCGGATATAACAAATGAAAATAAAATGAATTGAGATTGGCAAGGATTTGATGATTCAAACCTTGCCAATTGTATATTTACTATGGTATAATGATATTTGGCGTGATTTCTTATTCACGCAAAAATTGCAGTTATTAAAAGGAGAAAAGCAACATGAAGAACAAGAAAAAGGGATTACTGCATATTATTGTTATTTTAGCAGTAATTGCACTGTGTTCTTTTACTACTTTGGTAGGCTTTACAAAAGCGCATAAAGGAAGCGCACGTAACATCAAGCTTGGTCTCGATCTGGCTGGTGGAGTAAGTATTACCTATGATGTAGTAGGGGACAAGCCAACGGATGCCGAATTGAAAGATACGGTAACGATGATGCAGAAACGTGCAGAGGTACATAGTACGGAGTCATCGGTAGTTACTGATGAGAAGGGCCGTATCGTGATCGATATTCCGGGTGTTGATGATGCAGAGAAAGTATTGTCAGATTTAGGTAAGGAAGGTTCTTTGGACTTTGTCGCACAGGATGATATGGATCTGTCCAGTGGCAAGCCGGTTTATACAAAGACAATTTGTACCGGTAAAGACATCAAGAGTGCAGAGGCTGGAACGACACAGGAAGAATCCACCAAAACCAAACAGTACGTTGTATCATTGAAGTTTAAGAGCAAGGGTACTAAGGCATTTGCTACAGCAACAGAAGAAGCAGCACCTTCTCATAAGATGATCTACATCGTATACGATGGAAAAGTAATTTCTAATCCGGGTGTAACTGAGGCGATCACAAATGGTGAGGCACAGATCTCCGGTGGATTTAAGACATATGATGAGGCAGAAGAACTTGCTTCTTATATCCGTATCGGTGCACTTCCGGTCGAGTTAAAGGCAGCACAGTCTCAGGTGGTAGGTGCACAGCTTGGTCTTGACGCAATTCAGTCCAGTTTGTTAGCCGGAGCGATCGGTTTTGGATTGGTTGTATTATTTATGATCATTTTCTACCGTCTGCCAGGTTTGGCATCTTCTATCGCATTGGTGTTCTATTTGGGACTGATGTTAGTAGCTTTGAATGTCTTAGATATTACACTGACACTTCCTGGTATCGCCGGTATCATATTGAATATCGGTATGGCGGTCGATGCGAACGTAATTATCTTTACGCGTATTAAGGAAGAGCTTGCCAAAGGAAAATCCGTTCAGTCGGGTATTAAGATTGGTTTTGACAAGGCGTTATCTGCTATCATTGATGGTAACGTAACCACCTTGATCGCTGCAGCAGTATTGTATGTAAAGGGATCCGGTACAGTTAAGGGCTTTGCTACAACATTGGCACTTGGTATCATTTTATCCATGTTTACAGCACTTGTTATTACGAAGTTGCTGTTGAATGCGATGTATTCCCTTGGTATGGATGATGTGAAGTACTTCGGTGTGGAGAAGCCGAGAAAGCCGATTCACTTTGTGGAAAATCGCTTGAAGTTTTTCTGCATTTCCGGTGCGATCATTTTGGCATGTGTTGTTACCTTAGGTGTTAATAAAGCATCCAGATGCGGTGGTAACATTTTGAATTATGGTTTGGATTTCTTAGGAGGTACTACGTATGACATTACCTTCCCGGATAAAACAGATCTGAATGCAGATCTTAAGTCTGATCTTGAGAAACTGTTTAGTAAGACGGCAAAATCTAACGATGTAGTCATTTCAGAAGTTGCCGGACGCAATGCATTGTCTGTCAAGACAGTTGAGTTGAACGAGAAACAGCGCAATACGTTGAATGAAACATTAGAGAAGACTTATGGTGTTGATGAGAAAAATATTGAGAATCAGAATATCAGTGCTTCGGTATCGGATGATATGAAGAGCGATGCTGTGACAGCAGTAGTTATCGCAGTTATCTGTATGTTGATCTATATCTGGTTCCGGTTCAAAGACGTTATATTTGCGGGAAGTGCAGTACTTGCATTGATACATGACGTTATTGCTGTCATTTTGGTATATGGTCTGACAAAGATTTCCGTCGGAAATACATTTATCGCATGTATGCTGACAATTGTCGGATATTCCATCAATGCAACAATCGTCATCTTTGACCGTATTCGCGAGAACTTACAGGTTCATAGCAGCGAAGAAGCATTGGCTGAGGTTGTTAATGAGAGTATCACACAGACATTGACACGAAGCATTAACACTTCATTAACAACAATTATCACAGTTGTTGTACTTGCAATCCTTGGTGTTGATTCTGTCAAAGACTTTGCAATTCCGTTGTTAGCCGGTTTTATCTGCGGTGGTTATTCTTCCGTATGTATCACTGGTACACTGTGGTATTCTTGGAAACGCGTACAGTTTAAGCGTAAGAAAGCTAAGAAGTAAAAGCGCTCTTATAAGGCAAGGATAGATTAAATATGGCGTTGCTTTTGGTGACGTTACCGAATAAAAACAGGCATTTTGAAAATTATTCAAAATGCCTGTTTTTTACTTGCCAGTCAATCTATTTTTGACATACGAAAGATACCCAGTCACCCATGGTGTTACGCTCCAGTATCGTAAAGTTATTGCGAAGCAATGCTTGTTCAACCGCATCTGATTTTTCGTTAAGAATACCAGAGGAAATAAAGATGCCGCCCGGTTTTATGAAATCGCCGATATAATCGGAAAGTGGAATGATCACATCCGCCAAGATATTTGCTACAGCAATATCAAACGGTTCGCCGGTCTGTTTTTTGACGGCAGCAGCATCTTCTAATATGTTTGCGTGAATAGCAGTGATGCGAGAGGCATCAATGCCATTAATCTCAGCGTTTTCGATTGTTCCGGTTACGGCAGAGGGGTCTATATCCAGACAAAAGGCTGATTTTGCACCACATAGCAGAGCAGCAATTGCCAAAATACCGCTGCCGCAGCCGGCATCCATAAGACGTGTATCGTCATGAATATAATTACGTAGTGACAGGAGGCATAATTTGGTTGTTTCATGTGTTCCGGTGCCAAAGGCCGAACCGGGATCAATAGATAACACAATATCACTTTCCGAACAATCTTCTGGTACAGGCTCCCAAGTGGGCTTGATCAGAACATCATCAGCAATGCGGAAAGGTTTGAAATTTTCTTTCCATTTGTCTTTCCATGCACTGTCGTCCTCAACCTGATATGTCAATTCGCTGAATGTGATCGGAGCAAATGAAGAAGCTTTCTCTACACGTGTAGTAAAAGCCTTGATAAATGCTTCCGGCTTTGTTAAAAGACGATCTGGTACATTTTGCTCGATTTCTGCATCACGCAATGATGAGCCGGTGCTATAAAAAGCATCGGAATCTCCATCAATGACATCACTGTAAAATACTAAAACAGCTTCGCCGTTGTCTGGTGGGAGTTCCGCCGGAATGTCCGTATACATTTTGCGTTCTTCTTCCGCTGATAAAGGAACATTGTCCTGTAATTCATAGCCATTCACTCCAAATTCTGTCAACAATTCACCAATCCTGCTGCTCGCATCGGTTGTTGTCTTAAGTTCATATCTGATCCACTGCATATTTTCCTCATCTTTCCAAATCCAAAATTAGACCAAAACAAAAAAATAGATTTCGTCTAAAAATAGACTTACTGTGTCACAACTGCTATACTAAACACAAACTTTCCACCTATGAAAAGTTTGCGCTTATGACTCGAACTTCGCACGTCCCTAGACGCTGTCAGGCCACATATTGCTTGTTATGTCATAATACTTGCGCATGATTTCTGCGCATAATGGAGTTTCGAAGAAACTCCCAAGATAAGCACAGTGTGCTTACAATGTCCATAATATGTCAGCTATTTTGCAGCCAACAAACTAAATTGTTCTGCCATCAGGGTACTAAGATAATTGCCACAGAACCCAGAGTTTTTACAGTGATTTCTAAATTTTGTTGTCTCTGATGGTTGATTTACATGCCTTTCGGAAACTCGAAGTCCCGGAAGCAAGGTAATCATCATT
>OMGJ01001030.1_pt1 | contig 13640 bp, 9 predicted proteins | sample 1645811 | NCBI WGS metagenome assembly OMGJ01 (sample SAMN05578589, study PRJEB25193) | human gut metagenome | biome: Human Microbiome; feature: human-associated habitat; material: feces | host: Homo sapiens | place: USA:Birmingham | reverse complement strand
ACCTCTATTCTATACTCTAATTAAATTCATCGTCATTCCATGACTTCGGTCTTCCAGTAAGTCTCATCAGTTCATCTACAACCTGATCTCCATTATGGAAAATTCCTCTATCACGCATTAATAAGAAATTATCTGAAATAACTCTTGTTCCTTGTTCACGTAAACCTGAAAAATCATGTTTTACTTGATATAAATATTCATCGTATTTTTGTCTGTCTAAATAATCACTAGGCACATTTTCAGTATTCACCAACACTGTGTCAATAAAGTTTTTGCCCAAATGACTATTCAAAACTTTAACATGATCTGCATCTGAAAAATGTTCAGTTTCACCCTTTTGAGTCATGATGTTACAAATATATATAACCTCAGCCTTAGTTTCACAAACTGCACGACCCACATTTTCAATCATTAAATTAGGCAAGATACTAGTAAATAGACTTCCTGGTCCTAATACAATCTGATCAGCATTCATAATAGCATCTATTACTTCTGGCATCGCCTCTGGTTTACCTTCACCATTTGTTGTAACCCATACTTTTTTTATGGTTTTTCCAGCTGCTGAAATTTCTGCTTCACCAGAGATTTCACTACCATCAGTAAATTCTGCATTCAATACTAACGGAGTATTAGCAGCCGGATAGACATGTCCATCTACTTTCATTAATTCAGATAACTCTTGCACTGCATTAAAAATTCCTCTATTTTCCATTTCAGATAGTGCAGCTATTATAAGATTTCCAATTGCATGCCCTGAAAAGAACTGATCTTTGGAATTGAATCTGTACTGAAATATATCTTTATATACATCTGGTAGATCAGATAAAGCAACTAACACATTTCTAATATCTCCAGGTGGAACTACGTTAATATAATCTCTTATGATTCCAGAAGATCCTCCATCATCAGCAACTGTAACAACAGCAGTAATATCAGCATCTCTCTTACGTAAACCATTTAAAATAACAGGAAGGCCAGTACCTCCACCTATGACAACAATTTTAGGTGTATTTCTTGTTTGTTGTTTCATGAGCGATTCACCGTCTCCTTTCGTTTATTCATATCACGATGTGACATATGAACCGGATACTCTTTAGATAGTTCATTACCTATTCTTTCAGCTAATGCTACTGAGCGATGTTGTCCCCCTGTACATCCAATTGCAATTGTTACATTAGACTTTCCTTCTGCAATATAACCTGGAATTACATATTTTAGAAGAGATACAAATTTTTGATAAAATTCTTCTGTTTTCTCAGATTTCATCACATATTCATATACAGCATCATCCTTACCAGTTTTATTTCGCAATTCCGGCACATAATAAGGATTAGGTAAGAAACGTACATCCATGACAATATCTGCATCTATAGGTAATCCATATTTGAAACCAAATGACATAACTTCAATATGGAAAGTTTTGGTATCTCTGGCTTCGAAATTCTTAAATATCTCTTCTCTTAGTTGACGTGGAGATAATTTAGAGGTATCAATGATGATTTGAGCATTTGACTTAATTGGTGCCAATAGTTCTCTTTCTAAATGAATTCCGTCTAAAATTCTTCCCTCCATAGCCAGCGGATGAGATCTTCTAGTTTCTTTATATCTAGCAACTAGTTCTTCATCTGAAGCATCTAAAAACAATATTCTAGAAGAATTGAATTCATTTTCATCTAATTCTCTCACCATTTCTACAATTTCATCATAGAAAGCACGAGATCTTAAATCTACTACTAATGCTATTTTCGTTATTTTCCCAGATTCCTTAACCAATTCATAAAATTTAGGCAATAATTTAGGCGGCATATTATCCACACAAAAATAACCTAAATCTTCAAAACTCTGTACAGCTACTGTTTTACCAGCACCACTCATTCCGGTAACTATTACTAATTGCAATGCACTCATGAACATCGCCTCAACTTTCTTATCCTTTTTAATCATTTTACCATTATATCATATCCGGGCGTGTCTTTAAAAAAATAAAAATATTCCTACATGTATTTTAATTATAATTCTTTCCTTTTCACAAGAAATGACCCGCAATCCAAAGTCATCTTGCCTTTAGATATACGGGTCAAATCCGACACTCTAAATGTCTTTTAATGCTGTTTCAATTGGGTTATACCCACTACACATCATAATAACTTTACCAATCGTATTGTTATGTTTGATTACCTCTGCCAATACTTTAGCAACATCTGGAATTGGATTAGTATTACTTATTATTTCATTAAAAGATACTCTTCCAGTACCTGTTTCTTCAGTTAGTGATGCTGGCTGAACAACTGTATAGTCCAATTTGGTATCATTGACTAAATAATTATCTGCAAAGAATTTTGCGATATTATAATCAGTCAACGCTGCCAATGATTCATATTGTGACCATTTTTCAGGCTGTAAAGCATACAAAGAACTCAACATTATATATCTTTTAACACCAACGTTCTCAGCTGCTTGCATCGTTTTGACAGCTCCCATTGCATCCGTTTGTAGCAAATCTTTACCTCTAGATCCAGCTACAAAGTAAATAACATCCATGCCTTTAAAAACTTCAGACCAAGCACTAACATCACTATGCAAATCTAACTTAACTGGAACAACATTATCTAACTTAATAATTTTCTCAGGATGACGTGAACTTGCAAATACTTGATTACCATCATTAATTAAATTCTTAATTAGTTCTGATGCCACTCTACCAGAGCCACCAACTACAAATATCTTAGCCATGAAACATCCTCCTAACAAAAAAATTAAATAACTTTTCTTTCAAATGGATCAGTTGAAATGCCATCAGCCAAAATCTTCTTACACCATTCTTGAGCAGAAAATAGAGAATGGTCTCTATAATTACCACAACTCTTAATATCTGTTCCTTGAACATCTTCCCAACTAGCATTAATAATATCGTTTAAAGATGCCTTTAAAGCTGTTGCAACTTCAGTAGTATCATGTTCACCCCACATAATTAAATGGAAACCTGTACGACATCCAAAAGGTGAGCAATCAATAACTCCATCCATATGATCACGCAAATATCCTGCCAACATATGTTCAATTGTATGCAATCCAGCTGTTGGAATTGCATTTTCATTTGGTTGAACAAATCTTAAGTCAAAATTTGAAATCTTATCTCCTTTTGCACCTGTTTCAACAGTAATTAAACGTACATATGGAGCCTTAACAGCTGTATGATCTAATGTAAAACTTTCTACCTTAGCCATCTTAACACTTCCTATATAAAAAATATTAATTTCAATTTCTACTCTATCATTTTTATTTAAAATTGCAAATTATAACTATGCATAATGATCAGGTACTAGCACTTCTTTTAAATACTTACCAGTATAGCTATCATTAACTCTTATAACTTCTTCTGGTATTCCGGTAGCTACTATTTGACCGCCACCATCTCCACCTTCAGGACCTAGATCAATTAAATAATCTGCAGTCTTTATAACATCTAAATTATGCTCAATTACAAGAACAGTATTTCCCTTATCAACTAATCTTTGCAGAACTTCTAATAGTCTCTTAATATCTTCTGAATGTAACCCCGTTGTAGGTTCATCTAAAATATAAAAAGTTTTTCCATTAGACTTTTTATGAAGTTCTGAAGCTAATTTCATTCTTTGTGCTTCACCACCAGATAAAGTTGTTGCTGGTTGTCCTAATTTTACGTAACCTAAACCAACATCTACAATCGTTTGTAGTTTCCGTTTAATTTTAGGAATTGGTTCAAAAAATGTTAAAGCTTCAGATACAGTCATATTTAAAATATCAGCAATATTTTTATCTTTATACTCTACTTCTAAGGTTTCAGAATTATAGCGTGTACCATGACACACTTCACAAGGAACATAAACATCTGGTAAAAAGTTCATTTCAATCTTTATAATCCCATCGCCTTTACATGCCTCACATCTTCCACCCTTAATATTAAAGCTAAATCTTCCTTTGCCATACCCTCTCAGTTTAGCCTGATTGGTTTGAGCAAATAGTCCTCTAATATCATCGAATACACCGGTATATGTAGCCGGATTACTTCTAGGAGTACGTCCAATTGGCGTTTGATCTATATCAATAATTTTTTCGATGTTTTCAACACCTTCAATTTTTTGATATTTCCCTGGTTTTTCAGAATTATGATTAAGTTTTTGAGCCAAGGCACGCTTTAAAATCATATTTACCAATGTTGATTTTCCTGAACCAGATACACCGGTAACGGCTATAAATTCACCTAGTGGGAAACCAACATCTATATTTTTCAAATTATTCTCCGAAGCACCCTTAACTACTATCTTCTTTCCATTCCCTTTTCGTCGTTCACTTGGAATTGCAATATACTTCTTACCTGGCAAATATTGTCCAGTTAAAGAATTACGCTTTTTTTCGACCTGCTTTGGAGTTCCAGCAGCTATAACTTGTCCACCATTCTCGCCAGCGCCTGGACCAATATCAATTAAATAATCTGCTGCTCTCATAGTATCTTCATCGTGTTCTACAACAATTAGTGTATTACCTAAATCACGCATTTTTTTCAATGAAGCAATCAATCTATCATTATCTCTTTGATGGAGACCAATTGATGGTTCATCTAAAACATACATTACACCCGATAAATTTGATCCAATTTGTGTAGCTAAACGAATTCTTTGGGCTTCTCCACCTGATAGTGTACGTGCCGAACGACTAAGTGTTAAGTAATCTAAACCTACATTCTTTAAAAATGTTAACCTATCATCAATTTCTTTTAGAATCGGTCTGGCAATCTCTTGATTTTGTTCACTAAATGTTAGATTTTCAAAGAAATTCAAGCTTTCATTAATAGGAAAATCTGACACTTCACCAATATGTTTACCTGCTATTTTTACAGATAATGCTTGTTCATTTAAACGATATCCATGACATGTTTGACAAGTTAAACTAGTCATATATTGACGCATAACATCTCTTGTAAAATCACTATTTGTTTCTCTATAACGTCTTTCAACATTTGGAATAACACCTTCAAATGTTGTATCAATATCCTTCAAACCACCAAAGTCACTTTCAAATTTAAAATGAAATTCTCTATCTCCAGCTCCATACAATATAATTTTTTTATCTTTGTCTGGTAAATCTTTAAATGGAGTATCCATATCAATACCAAATGCCTCACATGCTTGTTGCAACATCGTTGGGTAGTACTTAGAACTGATAGGATTCCATGGTGCAAGTGCACCTTCATTTAAAGTTTTTGTATCGTCTGGTATTACCAAATCTTTATCTACTTCTAATTTCACACCTATACCATCACAATCAGGACATGCTCCAAATGGTGCGTTAAAAGAAAATATACGTGGTTCTAATTCTCCAATGGTAAAACCACAATATGGACATGAGAAGTTCTCAGAAAATTGCAGCATTTTATCACCAATTACATCAACTGCAACATTGCCGTTAGTTAATCTCAAAGCAGCTTCTAGTGAATCAAACAATCTTGATCGAATACCATCTTTCAATACAATTCGATCTACTACAACACTTATATCATGCTTTTTATTTTTATCTAACTCTATTTCTTCTTCAACATCATGAATCTCACCATCAACAATAATACGTACAAATCCATCTTTTTTTACTTTTTCAATAATTTTCTTATGTTGCCCTTTTTTTCCTCGTACAATTGGAGCTAGAATTTGTAATTTAGTTCTTTCTGACAATTCTAATATCTTATCTACCATTTGTTCTGGAGATTGACTTGTTATTTCATGACCATCATTAGGACAAATAGGTGTTCCGACTCTTGCCCATAATAATCGTAAAAAATCATTGATTTCAGTAACTGTTCCTACTGTCGATCTTGGGTTTTTGGAAGTTGTCTTTTGATCAATTGAAATTGCTGGAGATAATCCATCAATCGAATCAACATCTGGTTTATCCATTTGTCCCAAGAATTGACGTGCATATGCTGAGAGACTCTCTACATATCTTCGTTGTCCTTCAGCATATAAAGTATCAAATGCTAATGAACTTTTACCTGAGCCAGATAAACCAGTAACTACTACCAACTTATCTTTAGGTATATCGACATCTATATTTTTTAAATTATGTGCCCTTGCTCCGCGAATTTTTATTTTATTTTGAGCCAAATTATATACCCTTCTTCCTTAACTAATCTGTGCTTTCAATTCCATTACAGTATCTCTTAATGTTGCAGCTTCTTCAAAATCTAACTTCTTAGCAGCCTCACGCATTTGTTCTTCTAGATTAGAAATCATTTCTAATTGTTCCTTCTTACTCATATCAGCAAAATCTACTGTATCACTAATATTTGTATCTGATTTATTAACTTTTGAACTTATAGAAATAGCTGCTCTAATTGGTTTAATAATTGTTTTAGGAATAATATTATGATCTTTATTATATTGTTCTTGGATACTACGACGTCTCTTAGTTTCCTTAATGGCTGCTTCCATAGAAGGTGTTACATCGTCAGCATACATAATTACATGACCACTTGCATTACGAGCAGCACGTCCAATCGTCTGAATTAAAGAGCGTTCATTTCGTAAAAATCCTTCTTTATCAGCATCTAAAATTGCTACCAATGAAACTTCAGGCACATCTATTCCTTCTCTCAAAAGATTAATACCTACTAATACATCGAATTTTCCCATTCTTAAGTCTCGAACAATTTCGGTTCTTTCTAATGTCTTTATATCAGAGTGTAAGTATTTAACTTTTATTCCCATTTCTTTGAAATAATCAGTTAAATCTTCAGCCATTTTTTTAGTTAACGTTGTAACAAATACTCTTTCATTAAGTTCAACCCGTTTATTGATTTCTCCAACTAAGTCATCCATTTGTCCCATAATAGGACGAACTTCAATTTCTGGATCTAATAATCCAGTTGGTCGAATAATCTGTTGTACAACATGTGATGTTTTTTCTTGTTCATAAGGCCCTGGTGTCGCTGACATATAAATTATTTGATTTACATGTTTTTCAAATTCTTCTCTAGTTAATGGACGATTATCTAAAGCACTAGGTAACCTAAATCCATAATCTACCAGCATTTGCTTTCTAGCTCTATCCCCATTATACATACCTCTAACTTGGGGCATCGTTACATGTGATTCATCTACTACAATCAAGAAATCATCTGGGAAGAAATCTAATAAAGTATAAGGTGCTTCTCCTGGTTTTCTACCATCCATATGTCTTGAATAGTTTTCAATTCCAGAACAATATCCCATTTCCTTTAGCATTTCAATATCATACGTGGTTCTTTGCTGTAGTCTTTGAGCCTCTAAAAGTTTTCCTTCATTCTTTAATTCAGTCGTTCTTTCTTCTAATTCTTGTTGAATTCCCTCAATCGCTGTTCCTAATCTTTCTTCATTTGTCATAAAGTGAGTAGCAGGGAAAATAGCGATGTGTTCTCTATCAGCGATAGTTTCTCCAGTCAATGGGTCAATTTCTCTAATTCTATCAATTTCATCGCCAAAAAATTCTACTCGTAATGCTGACTCATCTCTTGAAGCTGGAAAGATTTCAACAACATCTCCACGAACTCTGAAACGTCCACGTTGAAAGTCGATGTCATTTCGTTCAAATTGAATATCAATTAAATCATTTAATAATTTATTACGCTCAATTTCTTGTCCGACTCTTAATGAAATTGTGTGTTCTCTATATTCATGAGGATCACCTAACCCAAAGATTGATGAAACAGAAGCCACAACAATTACATCATTTCTTTCTAATAACGAACTTGTAGCAGAGTGACGAAGTTTATCTATTTCATCATTGATACTTGAATCTTTTTCAATATAAGTATCGCTAGAAGGAACATAAGCTTCTGGTTGATAATAGTCATAATAACTAACAAAATATTCCACTGCATTATTAGGAAAGAATTCTTTAAATTCTCCATATAATTGTCCTGCCAACGTCTTATTATGTGCTAAAACTAAAGTTGGTTTATTAACATTCTTTATTACATTAGAAATTGTAAAAGTTTTACCAGTACCTGTCGCTCCCATTAAAATTTGAGCTTTTTCACCTTTTTTAATTCCCTCTGTTAATTCTTGTATTGCTTCCGGCTGGTCTCCAGTTGGGCTATACTTAGAAACTAATTCAAAATTTCTATCTGCTTGACACTCAATCACATCGAACCCTCCCAATCATAAAAATTGCATATATATTGTACCACACCGAACAAGAATTCTACTACTACTTAGTTTAGAATTAATAAAAACGTCTTACTACTAATTTTTATCAGTAATAAGACGTTTCTCTAAACTAATTTCTATTTATTATTCATTTACAAAATTGTTAATTTCTTCTTCAAAGACTGAACGTTTCTTTGTTGCTGCTTCTAAGGTATCACCTAAAGTACCAATGTAGAATTTGATCTTTGGTTCTGTACCAGAAGGACGAATAGCAATCCATGTACCGTCTTCCAATAAGAATTTCAATACATTAGACTTAGGTAGAGTCATTGCTTCGACTTTTCCGTCAGCATAACTCTTTTCAGATTTATCAAAATCTTCCATTGCAACAACTTTGTAATCACCAAATTGTTTTGGTGCTTCAGCTCTAAATTTAGCCATTAAGTCTTTAATCTTATTAGCACCTTCAACTCCATCAAAAGTTAATGATGTTGTCTTTTCAACAAAGTAACCATGCTTTTCAAATAATTCTTGAAGACCATCGTATAGATTCTTACCTTGTTTCTTATAGAAAGCAGCCACTTCTGCTAACATTACAAGTGATTGTACAGCATCTTTATCACGAACAAATGGACGAACCAAGTATCCATAACTTTCTTCAAATCCAAATAAATACTTCTTATCTCCCTTTTCTTGGAATTGTCTTATTTTTTCTCCAATATATTTGAATCCAGTTAAAACATCCATTATTTCAACACCATAGTAATTAGCTATAGCTCTTGCACCTTCACTTGTTACGATAGTTTTAATAACAACTCCATTTGAAGGTAATTTTCCTTCTTCTTTAAGTGATGATAATATATAATCTGTTAATAAAAGACCTGTTTGATTTCCTGTTAAAACTTTATATTCCCCACTATTTTCTTTAACAACAACACCTATTCTATCACAATCTGGGTCTGTACCAAATATGATATCAGGAGTATTTGTTTTAGCCATTTCTAAAGCTAATTCAAATACTTGTGGATTTTCTGGATTTGGATAAGAAGCTGTTGGGAAATTACCATCTGGTTTTTCTTGTTCTTTTACAACTTCAACATTTTCATATCCTAATTCTTTAAGAACTCTTCTAACTGGCATATTTCCACTACCATGAATTGGAGTATATATAACCTTTAAGTCTTTAGCATGCTCTTTAACTAATTCTGTTCTTATAGTAAGACCTTTTACTTCTTCAAGATAAGCTTTATCTACATCTTCACCTATATATTCTAAAAGATTGTCTTTTATTGCTTCTTCTAAAGAAATAGTCTTTATATCTTCATAATTTTCTATGCTATTTACTTCATTAATAATTAGTCCAGCCTTTTCGTCTGTAACTTGTCCACCGAATTCATCATATACTTTATATCCATTGTATATTTTTGGATTATGTGAAGCTGTAATTACTATTCCACCTTGACAACTTAAATGTCTCGTTGCAAAAGAAAGCATTGGTGTTGGTCTTAAGCTTTCATATAAATATACTTTTACATTATTTGCACAAAGAGTTAAAGCTGCTGCTTCAGCAAATTCCTTTGACATATTTCTTGAATCATATGCAATTGCAACCTTTGGTGATTCAAAGTTTTTATTTAAATAATTAGCAAAGCCTTGTGTTGCCTTTGATACAGTGTAAACGTTCATTCTGTTAGAACCATATCCTATAACCCCTCTTAGTCCACCTGTACCAAAATCTAATTCTTTATAAAATCTATCTTCCAATTCTTTTTCGTCTGTAATTCCTCTTAGTTCTTCTTTTACGCTTTCTGATATTACTTTTGAGTTTAACCACTCATTATACTTCTCTTTATAATTCATTTTATTCCCTCCTAAACATTTTCAATAGTATATCCCTTAGTTATTATATACCAAATTTATATAAAATTAAATAAAAAAATAAGAAGATGTCGCATTAAGAATAAATACTACAATATATTATGTTGATTTTTATTTTTAAAACAATATATTGTGTATAAAATTTTTAGTGCGACAGCCCCTTATTTTTTGCATATATTTTTTATTCTGCTACATCTTTTATATCAGCTTCTTGTGCTTCATCCATATCATCACTAACTGTCTTACGTTCATAACTTATAGAAGCAATTACTGAATTTAAATCATCTAAAATTGATATTTCTGATGCAACTTCTAAATCTCCAAATTTATATACAGACCCAACAGTTCCTGTACCTACATTAAAATCTATATATTTAGGTATTGCTTCAGCTGAACATTCAACTTTTACATTATCTTTTTCTTTTTGTAATACAATACCTTTCTTATTAAGAAATTCTTCACCAATATAATGTATTGGTACAGAAGAAATTACCTTTTCATTTCCTCTTACTTCTTCTAAATCCAAATGAATAATTTTATTTGTAACTGGATCTTTTTGAATTTCTTTTATTAAGCCTTTATGATTTTCTCCATCTAAAGAAAATTCAAGAACTCCATGTTGCCCATTAATTCCTATTTCATGAGCTAATTCAATTTCTCCTACTTCAAATGCTAAGTTTTTTATTGTTTTCCCATATAAAACACCTGGTACCTTACCATGTTTTCTTGATTTTTTTGCACTATTTGGAATATCTGTTGGTCTTTTATTATTTTCTAAACCTTACACTTCACATTACCTCCTGTTTTTAAACTCTCTTAGATATTCTTGCCAGATAATTTATAATTTATACATTTACCCTATTTACATTTAAATTTTAATATATTTCCTCCTAAAATTAGGCTGAATATTTTTTCTATATGAACTTATGACATTTTTATTTTAAATCCATATAATGTATTATTATAATTTTTATTTTCGGATAAATTTTCATAATAGTTACACCTAAACTATAGACAAATCATAATTTTGTGTTAGAATTATGAACAGGTATACTAAATAATTAACGAAGGATGTGATTATTATAGTAATACAACAAATTATAATTTCATAAAAGCGCCAGAACTTAAGTGAGACCCCAAATCTTCGATTTGGTTGGTCGAACTTACTCAGCGTAAGCTGAGTTTCCTTTAAAAAATATTTTAATAATGGAAGGAAGATTATTTATTATGTGCGGAATAGTTGGATATGTAGGAAAAAGACAAGCGTCTAATCTATTAGTAGAAGGATTATCAAAATTAGAATACAGAGGATATGACTCTGCAGGTGTTGCAATTTTAAATGAAGGAATTAATGTTAGAAAATTCAAAGGTCGTTTAAATAATTTAGCATTAAGCTTAAAAGAAAAACCTGTTAATGGTCATATTGGAATTGGTCATACTAGATGGGCTACTCATGGTGAACCATCTGATGTAAATTCACATCCTCATACTACAGAAAATGCTACAATTAGTGTAGTTCATAATGGTATTATAGAAAATTATATGAAATTAAGAGAATGGTTATCTTCAAAGGGATATAAATTCTTTTCAGAAACAGATACAGAAGTTATACCAAACTTAATTGATTACTATTATAAAGATGATTTATTTGAAGCTGTAGTAAAAGCAACTTCTAAACTTGAAGGAAGCTTTGCTATTGGTGTAATAGCTAAAAATGAGCCAAATAAATTAATTGCTGTAAGAAAAGACAGTCCTCTTATAGTTGGTTTAGGTAAAGATGAAAGCTTTATTGCTTCAGATATACCTGCTGTTTTAAATCATACAAGAGATGTTTATCTTTTAGAAGATAAAGAGTTTGCCATACTAACTCCTAATGGTGTTGAACTTAGAAATGAAGATGGCGAAAAAATAGAAAAAGAAATTTATCATGTTACTTGGAATATTGATGCAGCTGAAAAAGGTGGTTTTGAGGATTTCATGTTAAAAGAAATTCATGAACAACCAAGAGCTGTTAAAGATACTTTAGCTAGTAAGATTGCTTTAGGAAAAGAAATTTTAATAGATAATATATCTTTCACAAAGGAACAATTAGAAAACTTTGATAGAATTTATATAGTTGCTTGTGGAACTGCTTATCACGCAGGTTTAGTTGGAAAAACAGTAATTGAAAAATTTGCTAAAATACCTGTTGAAATTGATATAGCATCAGAATTTAGATATAGAGAGCCAATGGTAACTAACAAAACATTAATAATTGTTGTATCTCAATCTGGTGAAACTGCTGATACCTTAGCTGTTTTAAGAGATAGTAAAAAACAAGGTGCAAGAGTTTTAGCTATAACAAACGTTGTAGGTTCATCTGTATCAAGAGAAGCTGATGATGTATTTTATACATTAGCTGGTCCTGAAATAGCAGTTGCTTCAACAAAGGCTTATGTTACTCAATTAGCTGCTTTTTATATCTTAGGTTTATATTTTGCTTCATTAAAAGAAACTATGACTAATGAAGAAATTGAAACAATTAAAGCAGAATTATTACAAATACCAAATAAAATTGATAAAGCATTAAAAATGAAAGATTCTCTTCAAAAATTTGCTTCTACTCATTATAATCACAAAGATATGTACTTCTTAGGAAGAGGTCTTGATTATGCAGTTGCAATGGAAGGATCTTTGAAACTTAAAGAAATATCTTATATACACTGTGATGCTTATGCTGGTGGAGAATTAAAACATGGACCTATAGCATTAATAGAAAAAAATACTGCAGTTATAACTTTATTAACTCAAGAATCATTAAAGGATAAAATGATTAGTAATGTAAGAGAAGTTTCTACAAGAGGTGGAAATATATTTGCAGTTGTAAATGAAGGAGATACAACTACTAAGGAAGTTGTTGATGATTTAGTTTATATTCCAAAAACTATTGATATATTAACTCCACTTATAAGTGTTGTTCCACTTCAATTAATTTCTTACTATGTTGCAAAACAAAAAGGTTGTGATGTTGATAAGCCAAGAAACCTTGCAAAATCAGTAACTGTAGAGTAATTAAAAAAAATTATATAAATAAAAAAGAATGATATTTCACAAAAATATCATTCTTTTTTATTAATTAACTAAATAATTCTTTTATTTCATCTGCATCTAAACTACTTAAGAATCCTCCATTAGTATAATTTCCATTCATTATTTCATTAATAATTTCTTTTTTACTTTCTTGAAGCTTAATTATTTTTTCTTCAATACTTCCCTTTGATATAAGTTTAATAACTTCAACAACATTTTTTTGCCCAAATCTGTGAGCTCTATCTGTTGCTTGATCTTCAATTGCAGGATTCCACCATGGATCAAAATGAATAACAACATCTGCAGAAGTTAAATTAAGTCCTGTACCTCCAGCTTTAAGTGAAATTAAAAACACCTTAACTTTATTTGAATTATTAAATTCATTTACTAATGAAACTCTCTCAGAAGCCTTTGTACTACCATCTAAATAAAAATATTCTATTCCTTCTGCGTCAAATATAGTTTTTATATTATCAAGAACAGATGTAAATTGTGAAAATACTAATATTTTATATCCATTAGTAATTACATCAT
>OMGJ01001024.1_pt1 | contig 13670 bp, 7 predicted proteins | sample 1645811 | NCBI WGS metagenome assembly OMGJ01 (sample SAMN05578589, study PRJEB25193) | human gut metagenome | biome: Human Microbiome; feature: human-associated habitat; material: feces | host: Homo sapiens | place: USA:Birmingham | reverse complement strand
AATTGCACATCCACCCACAAAAGCACGTATATAGGTGTTATTAAAAGTTACTTTCAGCTTATAATGAGAATACTTCATTGCCACGCAGAAAATAATGCTTACTAATGCACATAATGCGGCAAGAACGCCTGTCTGTATCACAGAAACTATATTCATCTCAGGCACAAACTTCGATATATCAAAAGAAGCGGAATGCGACCCAAACAACTGCGAAACCTTATATGCCACCAAAGCCGACGCAATACACGGAACAAGCCCTGCATAATAAATTACTCCAACGCTTATAACGCCCATTGCAAAAAAAGCGGCAGTAATCGGAGTACCAACAGAGAATGTTGAAGTTATTTATGACGCACCTATTACAGAAGTTGGTGCAGAATTCACACCGCAGCAGCTTGGTTCAGGTACAGCAGGAGCAATGCTCCGCTTTACTTATTACTCAGCTGAAGATGTAGAAGCAGGCTCAGGCGTTATTGGTCTTGCTGGAAAAGCAAACGACGAAGCTTGGACATGGCTTCAGGCAGAAGAAAACCCTGCATTAACAACAGAAGGCTATGGCATTAAAAATGTTGTGACAATGTCATATGATGAGTTTGTAGCTTTAGCTCATATTGACGACGGCACAAATAATGTACGCTTTTATGTTTTGTGTAACTGGGGACTTGCTGCTGACCAGAATGTTAAGGTTGAGCTTATCACTCCAGCAGTAAATTACGGAACAATGACATTGTTTGACGGTCAACTCAATGATACAGAGCTTACACCGGCAGAGCTTGGAAAGAATATTCCTGGTTCAAAAATCCGTATTTCATTCACAGCTGACGTTGCTGAGAACTGGGGCGCAGTAGGTCTCTCAGGTAAGGCAGCAGGCACTTGGGAATGGACAAGCAAGAGCAATGCTCTCCTTTCAAAGGGAGTAGACGTACCAGCTACATACACATTCAGCTATGCTGATTTCGTAGCATATGCAGGTATCGGTGACAATCTTGAATGCTTCGTATTCCAGGATTGGGGTCTTAAGGCAGATACAAACTGCAAGATTGAACTTCTTGTTCCAGCTGCAACACTTGAAGCAACAACAGCTACAGTAAATCTCTTTGAGGGTGAATTGGACGAAGATGGCGTTGCTTTAACACCAGCTCAGCTTGGATCACTTACTGCTGGTTCAACAATTAAGATTACTTACACAGGTGCAAACGAAGAAGGCAAAGCAGCTGTAGGTATCTGTGGAAACGGCGCAGAGTGGTATACAGGTGTTAATTGCTTGGCTTCAATTGGAGCAGGTGAAGAAAATACATATGAAACAACATATGCTGAATTTGTTGAGTTTGTAGGCATCACAGCTCCTATCAACACATATGTTTTCCAGAACTGGGGACTTGCAGACTTAACTACAACTACTATTGAATTGATTATTCCAACTACTAATGCAGAAGCTTAATCAATTAATAGTTAAGGTATTAGTTGCATAAATAAATTAAGCGGGTGAAGAAACCCTAAACCCAAATCGCTTTGTTCATTCAATTTTCAAATCTTCATCCGTTTTTTTATTTTTGCTCATTTGTTCATAAATTTATGAATAAAAAATAATTTAAATCATATATATAATAAAGAACTTAGCTTTATGCTAAGTTCTTATTTTATATGTAAGGAGGAAAATACTTTGAAAATAAAGAATTTTCTTATTTCAACGACAGCAAGTATTCTTGCCTTTTCAAGCATTATAGGAACGTCATTTTTAAATGAAAAGGTTGTTAATGCCGCTGATGAAAATCAGCCCCTTTATGAACAAGTCCTATATGAAGGCTTTGTTGATAAGTCGGTAACTACTGGTTATGAACTTAACATTGATAACTACCCTTGTTCAAGGGGAGTTCATGATGAGAAAATTAAGATTACTTTTACAGGTAATTATAATAAAACTTCAAAAGGAATGGCTGTAACGGTTGCTGCTGTACTTCCCAATTTATCTACTGGTGAAAATGTTACGGTAGGAGGACAGGTAATTTATACAACTCCTAATGAATACGGAATTGAAGTTTCATCCGAAGTTTCAATTTCGGATATATTAGCTGCAGCTAAACATAAAAATACTACTGGTGTAAAAGGAACACCTGCAACTGAAGATGTACACAAGTTTGTTATCTATACAGGAAATTATGCTTTAAATAATAATGTTAAAATTGAGGTATTAACCCCATTTGAAAGTGAACCAACAACCCTCACCTGCGAAGTAAAATACCAGCAGAAAATAGAGAGTCCTAATGATATACGTTTCATAGGAATAGCAGATGCTGAGCAAATAGAAGCAGCAACATCAGCAAAAGCAGCATTATCTGTTGCAGGATATGATGATCCTGATAATTTCGTAGCAGTAGAAGGCTCACCGGAAACAATAACAAAGGCATATAAATCTATCGTTGCTAACGGTCAAAAAATCGAAGCTGACGAGGGTAAATGCTTCTTGGTTACAAGTCCAATAAATGTGCCTGATGGAAACAAAGCAAAGGCAGTGTTCAGCATTGACGGTTTGGCAGGCGAAAGCGAAAGAACAGTGGTAATCGGAAACGCACCTGAATCATCAAGCGAAGAAGAATCCAGCAGTGAACCTGATTCCAGCAGTGAAGTAGAAGACTCTTCAAGTGAAGCAGAGGGAACAGAAGTGATCTGGACAGGATCAGCAAAAACAAGCTGGAGCAGCGAAGTTGAGTTAACCGACGCAAAAGTAATTGAGAATGCAAAAGCAGGCGGAATACTGACAGTGTATTATGATTCAACAAGTTCAACCCAGATCCAGATAATCAATAAGATAGGCGAGGACTGGACATGGACAGAAATGTTGTCGGCAGACGGAAATAACTATTTTGATGCCGTAGGAGGAAAGCTCCAGATCAAGCTTACAGCGGAACAGGCACAACAGCTTGTAGAATCAAGAGCAATGTATCTGAAGGGATCAGGAGCAACAGTAACAAAGATAACATATACCAGTCCGGAAGCTTTTGCAGGCACAACAGAAACGATCTGGGAAGGATCAGAAAGCCTGGGAAGCTGGAACAAGGATGTGGATATCAAAGCAGCAGGAATCCCATTGGCAGAAGAAGGCGGAATCGTAACAGTATATTATGAGTCAACAGGATCAGCACAGATCTCAGTAATCAATAAGGTAGGCTCATCATGGAAGTGGACACCGCTGATCTCACCGGAAGGAAATGAGTATTATGACACATCAGGAGGAAAGCTTCAGATCAAGCTGACAGCAGAACAGGCAGAACAGTTTGCAACGTCAAAGGCAATCTTCTTCAAGGGACAGAATGCAACAATAACCAAGCTGACATATACAGCACCCGGAGGAAGCGAAGGAATAAGAGAAGTGCTGTGGACAGGGTCAGAAGATCTTGGAAGCTGGGATAAGGACGTAGACCTAAAGGTAGCAGGATATAGTCTTGCAGAAGCAGGCGGAGTACTGACAATCAAGTATGAGTCAAAAGGCGCAGCGCAGATCTCAGTGATCAATAAAGTAGGCACAGGATGGGTGTGGACGCCAATGGTATCATCAGAAGGAAACGAGTATTTTGATACCACAGGAGGCACATTGGAGATCACGCTGACAGCGGAGCAGGCAGAACAGCTAGCAACGTCAAAGGCAATGTTCCTGAAAGGCCAGAACGCAGTAGTAACCGAGATTATATACACATATAAGTAATCAGAGGAGGAGAGAGCAATGAAAAAATATACAAAGCCATCAGCAGAGGTTTCAAAGTTTGAAATAGAAGAAGCAGTAATGATGGAAACAAGTTCAACAGATCCTGATCCAAACGGTGGATGGGGCGATATCCTCTAATCTGATTGTTTAACTGACTGCAAAACTAAAGCGGTAACCCTATAAGGGTTACCGCTTTTTTTATGCTTACCGGATAGTGTAGGGCAAAAGCTGTAATCATTTTATTGGAACTCTTTTAACTCAAAGGCAAGTCAAATCGGGCTGATGTGGCGACCGGACGGCTAAAAAGCCGAAAACGTAACATAAATATGTTACTACTTGCCTTTGACAAAAGAGGATGGACAAACAAAACTAAATATCAACGGGATGCATATCCAGCCTTCTACATCACAAAATATCAAAGCCCATCAATTATGAATGAAAGATTGCTAACGGAATTTTTGTTAGTTTACTGATAATCAACCAATAGCATTTACCGACGATTTACTATTAGATGTAAAAGCATTTACTGCCGTATGTAACGGCCTTTACCCCTTATTGTAACGACCTTTACCCCTTATTGTAACGACCTTTACCTCGGCATGTAACGGTCTTTACCTCAGCATGTAAATAGAGTTACCGTGTGGGGTTACTAAAGTTACCATTTGGAGTAAACTGAACTTCCATGCAAGGAAACAACTGTGTACATATAAAGGTGAAGTAAGATAATTCATATCGGGAAAGAAAGGAATAAAGGAGTGATAAGGTGGTAAAGTGATAAAATGGCTGCGCTATATATCACAGAGCGTTATCCCGCTATCACTTTATCACTCTACCACCTTATCACATTTTGTTCATAACCCTCCTGACACGAGCTAATTTATTGTTTTTTAGACAGAAGAACAATATATTTCGTATATTTGAAGAATGAATCATCAAGAAGATTGGCTAACTCTAAACAATCTGTAGTTATGAAGACAATATTACTATTTTTATTTCTCTGTATGAGCCTCAGCACATCTGCACAAACAGCTGATGAACGAGCCGGAACTTATATGAATCAGGAAAACTGGTTCAGTCTGCAACGCGAATTCGCCGTCAACAAAGACTCTTTACACCCTTTCCTGCAAGAATTCGGTCAGGCACTACTGGATAATTTCTTCAACCGTCCCCAAGCTGCCTACGAATCTATAGGCAAATTGCTGAACGAGCAACAAAGTAATATGGGCTTTGAGAATACTGCTTCCATGATTTACCTATTATCCGAAAACCTGAGCAAGCTGGGTGCTAACGACCAAGCTGCCGAAACACTGAAAAATTTCTGTGACCAGTTGGAAGGCCAGGTGGATAGTACTTTCCTTGCCGGATACCGGAGAAAAGAAAAAGAATATCGCGCTTTGTCCAAATATGCCCTATACCAATGGGAGAAGCCAGACACGGATTTAGCGCTGCCCATTCGCATAGACAGTGTAGGTCCAAAAGGTTCGGGAGCCACCGCCATAGCTATGGAAGGCAGTGTGAATGGAAAAGAACGGAACTTCATATTGGATACAGGTGCAGGTGTCAATGTTGTCACCCCCGAAGTAGCAAAAGCCTGTGGCATGAAGATACTGGACGTAGAAATCACAGCAAATGGGATAGGTACGGGAAGTGGACAATTCGCCATTGCCGAAGAGATAAAAACAGGTCCGCTCGTGATGCGAAACGTACCTTTCTACGTGTTGGATATGAAAACTGGAGAAGAAAAAGCCGACCGCTACATGAAATATCTGGAAGTCATCATCGGACTGCCTTTCCTCAATCAACTTCAGGAAATACAACTGGATTTACGCAACAACCGGATGATTATTCCCAAAGAACTGACTCCCACGCCCGGCTTTGCCCCGAACATTTGTTTTACGGGAAAGAACCTCCTGAACCTGGAAATCGTATACGACCATGAGCTATTGCAAATGAACTTCGACAGCGGTTCCTGCCTCAGCCATCTCAATTATGATTACTTTGAGCAGCATAAAGACCGTATTGAACGAATAGCGGAAAGGGACTCGATGGGACTTGGCGGTTTCGGTGGTACAGCATGGGTATGCATTTACAAACTGCCGGGCGCATGCTTCCAGATAGGTGAGTATACGGGCTGTACAGACAGTCTCAACGTAGTGGCAACACCCGAACAAGACGCTCTTCATTTTGCCGGAGATGGAATAGTAGGAATGGACATGTTCCGGAGCTTCAGTACAATTACAATTAATCTGAAGGATATGTTCGTGAAAACCACCCCGAAAATGCAAGGAAAAAACGCAATGATCTACGATAGCAAAAAGCTACGCTTAAAACTACCGGAAGACCAACTGAATATAACAGATATACTATTGGGGATAGCAGATATATATCTGAACTACTGGAACGATCATCGCTGAATGCTCTACACATAGCTCCCTCCCTCTTCTGCCGAAAGGCACTTGTAGCCCGTAACTTGTAGCTAGTAGCTGATTTATCTTCTACGACGTCCGAACAAGTCCTTTATTCCGTCAAGGTCGAAACCTAACGTGAAGCGAAGTGTCTGGTCGAGTGGATTGCTCTGTGCTGTAGATACCAGATAAGCAGCATCCAGTGAAAACACGCTCATCTTGAAACCTGCTCCGAAAGAGAAATACTTGCGGTTTCCTTTGTTCTCATGTTCCCAATGGTAACCACCACGAATGGAGAACTGTTCATGATAGGTATATTCCAATCCCAACGACCATTGTATCTCCTGCAGTTCTTCCTTGAAACCACCGGGAGCATCACTGAAAGATTTGAAAATACCCTTAATGGGTGAGATATCATTATAATCACGGTCCAGACGTTCTTCATATTCTTCCTGTGACTCGTCTTCTCCACGGATAGGACGGGTGGGAACCATATATTTATTGGCGTCGAAACTAACTCCAATTGTATTGTAATCATCTATCGGGAACAGTAAAGAAGCACCCAAACGCAAGTTAGTAGGCAGGAACTGACTGGTATTACCGCTATCATAAGAAATCTTCGTACCGATATTAGAAGCATTCAATCCGAAAGAAAGCATGCACTCACGCTGGGCAAGTATGACGTAATTTGTATAATAGAAGGCAATGTCGGCAGCAAAAGCGGAACCGGCAGAAACTTCTTCGTCTTCCCTGTATGCCAAGTCGGAGTAAATATACCGTAATGCAACCGCTGCAGAGAAACGCTCGGAAAGCATACGTGAGTAAGCTATATCCACCGCCATCTCATAAGGTTTAATCGTATATCCCGGAGAATTCTCGTCACCGGTATATCCCACGGGTACTTCCCCCAAAGAAAAATAGCGCAAAGAACCGCTGACTGCCTGATAATCTCCGATGCGATAGTACCCTGCCAGATATGCCAAGTCAATATCATTCACCAGCTTACGCAACCAGGGAGTATATGAAACCGCCACTCCGGCACGGCTGATAGTAAACGGATACTTTGCCGGGTTCCAGAATTGGGAGTTCACATCCGGATCTGTAGCCGCGCCCACATCTCCCATACCACCACCACGGGAGTCAGGGGCAATCCCCAGAGAGTTAACACCGGTATTAACAGGGTTAAACTGATTCTTGTCCTGAGCAAGAAGGTGTACGGACAAGAAAGCTATGATTAATGGTAAGATGTATTTCTTCATACGATATTATTTAATTCTTCATCTGCGGATGAAGAATATCTTTTTAATACTAATTAAACAGAGAATCCCCCTGTTTATTGTGACAGGATGATGATTTTCTGTGATTTCGTACTTTCACGACTGCCATCAGAGACAATAGAAGCACGATATAGATAAACACCCGGTGCCAGGCGTTGCCCACCGTTACTACACAAATCCCATTCTACATAGTAGGTTTGTCCTTCAGATATTCCTTTCTCCATATGTGTCCACATTTCCCGCCCGGCAAAATCATACACGGACATACGGACTGAAAGTGTGGAACCGGGGCGATTGTGAGAAAGAATAAATGTAGTACTTTCACGGGCAGGACTCTGTGTGCAAGTTACTGAAAAGAGACCGGGACGTAGCCCTCGAACCACCTCAAACTCTAAAGTCTTTGTAGAAGAACTATTCAGTAAATCCCAAGCACGGAATGACAATATATGTTTCCCCTCCGTAAGTTCGGGCACTGAAAAATGCACTGTACCCCGGGTATAATCTCCCGCTACCGGAGTATAATAATCATTCAGATTGTAAGTCGACACCGCACTGCCGTCTATACTAAGCGAAAGGTCATGCCCGATACCATTGCCAACCGTATTGATACCATCCGCATCTTCTAACTCGGCTACAAACAAGGGAGTAGTATTGGTTTGTCCACCGGAACTGAAGTCCGGCGTATTCAGATAAATGGTTATCTTAGGGCCTAACGTATCTGCCAAAGAAACATCATCATCCGTACCGCCTACCAGGAAACGGTCGAAAGCTCCGCCCGCTTCATTCGAATGAACAGCATCCAGAGCGTAAAGACTCAATAAGCCTTCTTCATCGGAATAATTGATGTCCAACGGTACAGGGAAAGTAAACTCAAACCGTCCCTGACGAACCGAATCACTGCCTGAAAAAAGAGTTTTACTGCGCTCCGTATAAGTATAAGCACCCTCACCACGATTATCAAGAGTGGTAACTTCTTCCTTACTATCCAGTACAGTAGGATGCACTGTGCCGGTAAAGTCTTCTGCTAAAGCACCTTCGGGAGTCAGGATACGTCCTTTTACAGTAATCTTGCTACCGGCTTTCACCTGCGGATAGGTGTTTGTTTCTTCTGCTACATTCACTCCGGCAAATTCATCCACCTGTATTTGATAATCAGGATATGCCAAGGTCAAGGCAGGATCACCGATCAGAGAGAAATTCAATTTATTCTTGTCAGTAGCCAAAGATGCATCGCACTTTGAAAGCCGCATAACATCTCCCAATCGCAGGCGTTTACCTTCAGGGCGGGAAAAGATATGACGAAGGAAAGCCTGGTTTAAAGTAGAATTCTGCGCAGCATATACCACCCGGGAAGTGGTGAGCAAAGCAATAGCCCCGCCTTTGGCATTCAGGAATGCCTGCTCTCCGGCGGAAGTCTGGATATCGTCGAAACGGGTAAAGTCACAAGTAGCTGTTATCCATAGAGGAAGACGTGGGGATGTCATTTGGGTAATATCTCCCATGTTCAGCAGATTCTCCTCTGCCCAGGCGGAAGTACTTCCGTGCCCTGTATAGTTGACTACCAGCATGCCTTTGTCGAATAATTGCAATAGGCGTTTTGTTGCATCGGGATAAGTTTCTCCGGTAGCAGAAGATTCGCGACGGAAAGCATCGGCATAGATTCTTTCAACAAGGAAGGAAGGATAATTCCGTTCTGTATAACTTGCCAGGATTTCAGATTGGGACATGTGCAGTCTGCCATCCCCGTCATCGCCCACATAGCAAACGGTGTGTTTCCACGGTCCTGCATGCTTATTTCCCATATAAGCGATGGTCTTATCAACAGTAGCTTTTGCCTCAGCAGCCGTGCGAACCGGGAAACGTCCGATACCTATATCCAGCATGGCATCTGACAGATTTTCACCTTCTCCATCATCGAGAAAGCCGAAATAATCGTCCGTTACATAGGAAGAGGTTTCCTCAAGAGAGGTTTCCGATTGATAAGATAGCAAAAAGTTTTCAGGCCGATAATTCTTCCAGGAGGAAGTCAGCATACGGTTATCATAACTGCAATCTCCGAAGAATAACAAATATTTAGGACTTTCAGCCTTATTCGGAAAACGATCATACAACATCTTCATCAAACGACGGTAAGCCGTTCCATCCGGTGTACCGGAAGAGAATTCATTGTAGATTTGCGGAGCAGCAAGAACAAGAACAGATAGGCCATCTTTTTCACGGTGTGCTTGTGCCAGCCGTTCCGCCTGTGTCATCAGGTCTTTCCGGTCGGGAGAAATGATAATCATATCCGTAGCTCCCAGAGAGTGCAGATTTTGATTTGCAATATTCCCTACCGTTTCTACCGTATCAAAGCCAGAAGCTTCCGGAGTGATGGCTACGAACTCACGCAATTTTCCTGCGGGAATGGTAAACGTATATGTGCCGCCTACAAAGCTGCCTTCCATCCTGCAAATATTTGCGGGATCGGTGACATCCCACACAACAGTAGAAGCTGTGGCACCGGAAAGTACAAATGTCGTCTCTTTATTGATGGAGGCCAAAGAACGGAAAGTAAGGTAAGGAGCATTCAGCGTAAGCGAGCGGATATAGTTCAAAGCAATATAATCCAGGCGCCCCGATGTCCCGGAAGGGCGGGTATGGATAACGGTCACTATAGTATTCTCCGACTCTGTACCCAGCCAGGAAGTACTTATGGAGGCAGAAGTAGCTCTAGTGTAATATTGATTGTCGGAAGATATGGATGCCAGTGTAGCATTTCCTCTCACCTTACCATTCACTGCAACCGAATAATAGGTAGATGCTCCAATGGAACGGGCAGCAAAAACTGTGGTCAGCCATACAGAATCTTCCGGAACGATACCCGGCAAACTCAACGTATAATTCTTGGTGTTACCCGTCGCATAATCATAATCTTCATATAGTTGTCTGCCGGTACTTGCCCAACTATATACTTCTTTCTCATGCAGAGCATAGGAATTAAAGGTTGTCAACCTGTTGGCAGAAGGTTCTTTCAAAGAAGAAAGGACTTCGACTTCCATTTCCGGAATATCCTCCCGGTCAGTCAGGAAATAATAGCCTTCATCGGAATAGAAATTACGTTCGCGAACAAAGTAAGTGTTATCGGAGCTCAGTTTCCAGGATACAGTGCCACGACCATAAAACAATACACCGTCTGACAAACGCAGCAAGGGGACTTCGGGCAAATCTGCTGCCGGATGTTCATTGAAACGCTGGGATAACAAATACCCACCATAACCAAATACGCGGACTTTCTCGGGTCTTGAGAATCCCATCTTCTTTAATTCGGCATTCGTGATTTTAAAGACTCCGGTATTTCTGACACCTATCTTTGTCCAACGACCTGAAGCGAGAAGCGAAGTAGTGCAATCTTTTAAAGAAGCTCTGGTTAAAGTTGTTCCCGAGCCTCGAGTGGCTGTACCCTCTCCTATTCCATCTGTCTTTGGATAGGATTTCACGGATAACTTGAACGAGTTCAGCCGTTGGTAGCTTCCTTCACGAAAAACTACAGGGACAAAACTTATGGAGAGAAAACCATGATGTGCGGAGATTTTAGTGAAGGTGTTTATCTGTGGAGATGCCGGTAAGCCCTTCCGGAAAGCAACGTCTTCATTGGGTAACTGACGCAAACTGTCGAGTCGCATTTCTAATGCTGCCACCTCACTCCGGCTTAGTTTCTGGTATTCCGGGAATTCAATTTCTACCTGATAAGTAAAAGAACGGAAAGCGTTCCCTAATGGAAGTTCGCGCGTCACTACGGGAAGCGTCTGTGCAGAAGACAATTCCTGCCAGTTCAGCGTAATGAATTCCTGCGCTGAAACCGGAAGAAGAAGAGCAATAAAGCAACAAAGCAGCCAGCAACGTTTGATAAACATATCGTAATAAATTGACTCAACGAATATAAAAGTCGAGCAACTTATCTTCTCCGAGGTACCCTTGTAAATGCTGTCCTATCTGTACCGGGCCTACGCCTGCGGGAGTTCCCGTAAACAACAGGTCGCCTATTTTCAGCGTCATAAAGCGGCTGACGTATGCAATAATCTCATCCACTTTGAAAAGCATATCCGAGGTATTGCCGTGCTGCACTTCCTTTCCGTCTATTTCCAGACGGAAATCAAGCTGCTGCAAATCGCCTCCAGCCTGCTCCAAAGGAACAAAAGTTCCGATAGCTGCCGAATTGTCGAACCCTTTGCAAAGTTCCCAGGGATTACCCGCTTCACGGAACTTACGTTGTAAGTCGCGTGCCGTAAAATCGATGCCTACAGTCACTGCATCATAATAACGGTTGGCAAAGCGCGGCGCAATGTTTTTTCCCAAACGGCAGATACGTACCACCACCTCAGTTTCGTAATGAACCTCATCCGAAAAATCGGGAATAAAGAAAGGCTTTCCGTCTTTCAATATAGCCGAGTCGGGCTTCATGAAGATAACCGGCTCTTTATTAACTAACGTATGCCCCAGCTCTTTATTGTGCAGTGCATAGTTCATTCCGACAGCAATAATCTTCATTATTCGATTTCGTTAAAATTCAGGCGGTTAAACATCACCGCCAAATGAGCATATAGAGAAGTATTCTGAACAACGATATTTTCCGGCACACGGATACGGAACGGCGTAAAGTTCCATACAGCTTTGATGCCACCGGCTATCATGGTGTCCGTAATGCATTGGGCTATCTCGATAGGTACAGTCAGCACACCGATGTTCACATCATATTCGCGCATCTTCTGCTCGAATTCACTGGAATGGAAGATCGGAATTCCGTTCAATGTAGTGCCTACCAATTCCGGGTTCACATCAAATGCCGCTACAATTTCCAGCCCGAAGTGCTTCAAACCGGAGTCGCGCAACAATGCACCACCCAAGCTACCTACTCCAAACAGAAATGCTTTATGCATATCGGTAAATCCGAGGAAGTCTTCCAATACGGCTATCAGAGTATCGACTTCGTAGCCCACACGCGTACGCCCGGAGATGTTGACATACGACAAATCCTTGGCTATCTGGGAAGCATCTATATTGATTTCTTTGGATATCTGTGTAGAAGAGACGTACCGTTCGCCCCGCTGCTTGAGCAGCTTAACATTCGACAAGTACCACGGCAACCTGCGCAAAGTAGGCTCCGGCACTTTCATGCTATCCTTATATTGAATTGCCTGGTTCGTGGTCATTTTCTTCATTTCTTTAGGTTACGGGTGGACAAAAATACGTTTTTTTTGGAAAAGAATACTCCAACAGAAGAAAGTTAACATAATTTCTACAAAAGTTTTACTTATCACCAAAGAGGGATAACGGCAAACTAAGAGAAACTCCCACCGAATGGAACTTCAGGCAATCGAAACCGGCAAAGACTCCTATCCGTGCCCTATCGGAAAACCCGATCGAATATCCGATCTCCGTATAGGGACGCCGACCATATATCACAATGGAACGAAGATGCAATGCTTCATCAAATGCTTTTCTTGACAGAAAAGGAAGATGTTTCAAAAGCAGATATGGAGTATACCAGGAGACATTAGCCTGTGTCCAGCGGGTATTAGTGGACAAAGCGTAGTTATCCAGTAAACTAAACCCGGTATCGAAAGAACGTTCCGTAACCAGTATGCGGGTAGAAGCAAAATGCTTGAAGTCGGGGAACTGGAGATTCTTTGCATCAAAGAATGAACCAGCATTCACTGACCAATACAGACGATTGAACATGCCGAACTCAATTTTCTGTTTAGCAGAGAATTGCATCAGGTGGTACGAGGTAAGATAACGGCTTCCGCTCATAGGGAAAGCTCTGTCATATTTTAGGGCAAATGTAGGATAACGGGAAGCTTCATACACTTTCTTGCCTTGCGACATGTGATAGTAGTGAGCCGGAGTATACTCCAACTCAAAAGAAGCTTTCAGGATATCATTCTCCTGCATCGGTCGGAAAGCAGTGTTTTCCGGAATATTCGGCTCGGCATCCCTCTTGAACCAACTTTTACGGATATGGTTATCCAGCATCTTCCTACGTTGCCAGGAAAATGAGGAAGAAAAAAGTAATCCGTTAGCCGGCTCTATCGCATGGTCAACTGTGAAGAAAGTATTCTCGTAAAGCTTCAGATGGTTATGGCCGAACAACGAGCTGGACATACTATTAATCAAACGGGATTCTCCGTTTTCCGAATTATAATCGGCAGACAGAAGACCTCCGGAAAGGGATAAATAGCCACGGTTCCGTGGAGCATAATCCAGCGTCAATTCTCCTTGTCCAATCCAGTTTTTGCGAGAATACTT
>OMGJ01000993.1_pt1 | contig 13975 bp, 16 predicted proteins | sample 1645811 | NCBI WGS metagenome assembly OMGJ01 (sample SAMN05578589, study PRJEB25193) | human gut metagenome | biome: Human Microbiome; feature: human-associated habitat; material: feces | host: Homo sapiens | place: USA:Birmingham | reverse complement strand
CATACGAGATCTGATCGTGACTGGAGTTCAGACGTGTGCTCTTCCGATCTAGCCATTTTTTGTATCTGCAAAAATGGCTGAAAAGTCAGAGGGCAGCTGCACATGCAACAACATGGGGAGAAGCCCTTAGAGCAGTACACGGAACTGTAACAGAAATCAGTAACAGATATAGAGTCTGGGAGTAATCCCGGGCTCTGTTTTTTTGCACAATGTGCGGAAAGGTGGTTTATTATGACGATTGAAAAGAAACTTTGTGGTGTCAACGAACTCTTACAGGATGATAACATCAGCATCGAAATGCAGGACATGTTTAAGAATAATGTCAGTAAGAAAGGTCTGGTGATCCATATGAAAAATTGCAATGTTTCACCTATTATGTATCCGGATGAGACGTTTTGGATGAAACCGGAGGAAGAAATCGTAGTTGAAATCAAGGGTGTATGCGAGAAACATTCCTATCACCTTGATAATTTTGACTTTATGCAGAAGAAAAACATTCTGGAAAAAGTCATGCCAAGAGTGTATTCGGCAGATAATTTACCGGAGATAGAGAAAAAGCGGTATGTATATACTCGAAAATTTGATATGCTGATTTTGTATTATGTACCTTTTGATGATCCGGTAGATGCCGGCTCTGTTGCAACGATAACAATAAGTAATGATATTCTGCAGGGAGTTGGAGTTACCGTAGAGGAACTGCATCGCGTTGCATTGACAAATCTTGATCGTAATTACAAGATTATGGATATGAAAGATATGTTTGCAATTGATATTCCTGATGACGGATTCCCCAAAAAGATTGTTACGGTACAGAATTTTTGTCAAGGCGCAGCAACGATGTTTAGCAGACAGGTCATGTTAGAACTGGAAGCAGAAATTGGAGATTATTTTGCGATACTTCCATCATCTGTTCACGAAATCATCGTTGTTCCCATCAAAAATTACTGCGATATGCAGGACTTTTTGAAAATGGTAATCGAAGTGAATGCAGGATGTGTTGCGCCGGAAGACAAACTGACAGATAGCGTTTACTTTTGGCGGTATGGAAAATTAAATATGTACGTTCCGGATTAATGGAATCATTTTGCTAGCCGGAGGAACGGTAGAATATATCGTTCCTCTTTTTCTTTTTTGTGCCGGGAGCAAATGGTATTGAAAAAATGGAAAGAAAAATTCAAGGGGTCACACATGACCCCCCTGTCATTTTTCTTTTTATCGTATCTCTGGGGTCGTTCTTTGTGGGTCGGATACTCTTTCAAACGAAAAGGCGAGAAAGAGTATCGAAAGAGCATAAGGGGAAATTGACCCCACAGGTATGTGGGGGTTAGGCAAAGCCTAACATTTCCTTGGGGACAGTTTTCTTTGAAAAAACATAAAAGTACATAACCTTAAAGGTTATGTTTTATTAGGAAGGCATAAAAGTACATAAAACATATTGCAAAAAATATAGAGATACTTTATAATTAAATCTATACAAGGAGGGTCAATATGAGAAAATGTATTAGCTTATCTGATCATGATTTGGAACTTTTGGAACACTGCAAAAAAGAAAATGGATTAACATCTGACAGTGCAACTATTTCGTTTTTGCTAAATAAACATCTGACTGAAAAAGAAGAGTTAGCGGTAGTGATTCGACAGGAACTAGAAAAGAATTATCTGCCAGCACAAAGAATTAGATGGGGGGTTCAAACGGCGGAACAAAATACGATATTATTATTGGATGCAATCAATTCGCTGCTTTGGCTATTTAATGCAAAGGAATGTTTTAGGACTGAACAATTTATGCATCCGGTCATACAAGAAAGTCAAGATGCATTAAAAGAGAAAATTGCCTATTTTAAACAACAAAGTGATGATCGAAAAAGCAAACAGGGAACACAGAAATCATAGGGGTCACACATGACCCCGAACAACAGCAAAGTTAGGCGAGGAAGTGTTTGAAAAGATGATGGGTAATAGTAAGAATGAGTTAAAACTCGACATAAAAAAAGACTGGAATATGGAAAGGTGAAAGAAAGGGGTCATGCATGACCCCTTTGCTGAAGGAAAAGAAAATGGAAATTAAAATTAGAAATGTTGATCCTGTCATTGTAAAAAAAATAGACGAAATGGCAGCAAAACAGAAAATCAGTAGAAATGAATATTTAAGAAGAAGCATTTCCAGATTTGCCTTAATTAGTGAAGTTACAGACTTAGATCAGAGATACCGAGAATTAGTAGATACATTATCGGATCGATTACAACAAGCAAGTGATGTAATTGAATCTAATACTGTGTTAATTGCAAATCTGTTAGATCGGTAAGTTATTCAAGGGGTCACAGGTGACCCCTAAAGTAAAAGGGAGAAAAGGGGTCATGAACGACCCCTAAAGATAAGGAGGAGCCGAATGGACAAAATTAAAGCAGGGGTTGTAGTGGTTACAAAATTTTGCAGAGCCGGATCAAGTGTGTTTGCATCATACATAAATTACATAGATCGCAAAGAGGCGGTAAGAACCGAAAATGATTATAAGTATAACTTGTATCAGGACTATATGAGCAATCCTGAAAAAACAACAGGCTTATTTACGGAATTCAGTGATTTGAAAACTGATGCTGAAAAAAAAGAGTTGAAAAGAGTATTTGAAAAAGCGCAGGAAAATGACAGTTTGATGTGGCAGACGGTGATTTCTTTTGATAATCGCTGGCTTGAAGAAAATGGACTATACCAGTCAAAGGATAGAGTGTTGGACGAAGAGCGGTTAAAGGGAATTACAAGATCAGCGGTTCGTAAGATGTTAGAAAAAGAAGGATTACAAAATGCTGTTTGGAGTGCTGCAGTACATTACAACACAGATAACATACATATACATATTGCTAGCGTTGAGCCACATCCAATGCGTGAGAAAAAGGCTTATATCCAATATGAAGAAAAAATGGTGAATGGGAGGATGCGTAAACAGCCTATTCTGGATCAGAATGGTAAGCCTGTTGTAAAAAGGGAATATAAAGGGACATTTAAGCCTAAGAGTATAGAGGCGTGTAGGCGGGAAGTTGTTAATGAAATTATCCGAGAAAAAGAGAATAATCTTAAAATTAATTCCATTATTCGAGACAGTATCGTAAAGCAGAAAAGAGAGCATCCTTTAGCAAAAGATAAAGAGTTGTGTAGCCTTTTTTTTAAACTGTACCGGGACATGCCTGACTGCAATCGAAATATGTGGAATTATAACAATCCAATCCTGCATTCCTTAAAACCTCAAATTGATAAAATTACTTTATGCTATATTGAAAAATATCATAAAGAAGAATTTCGGCAGTTCCAAAGAATGATTGGGGAGCAGACAGAAAAATATAGGAAAGCCTATGGTGGGGATTCTGATTATGCCAAAGGAAAGATGGCTGATATGTATTCAAGAATGGGAAATGCTATATTGAAAGAAATACGCATATTTGATAAAGAACATAAAGATAAGACCATCTCAGAAGATTATGAGCAATGGAGGGAACAAAAGGAAAATGAGTTGGGGGTCATAAATGACCCTCCATTTAAATTAGATGACTTGGCAGAAAAAGAAAAAAATTTTTTGAAAGTTATAATATTAAAGACACGATATTGTCTCAATATACAAATCTTGATGAAGAAGAACTATATTTGCGATGGGAAGAAGAAAAATATAGTTTTAATAGTATTCCTCAAAATGGATTTAATATAGAATGGTCAAAACAGTATAAGTTGGCGAAAAAATATATCTATAACAAAAATCCGGAGTATGAAAAAGCCATTCTAATATTGAAACACGAGGATATGAAAGGCAATATATTGGCGACATATGAATTGGGAGATGTATATCGGTTCGGAAGGGGAACAGAGATCGATATTGAAATGGCAGAAAAATATTATGCTAAATCATTGCAAGGGTTCCTTAATATAGAGGCAAAAGAAACACATGGAAATAATAAGTTTATGAAAGAATATCTTCCATATCGAGTTGGAAAAATGTATTATTATGGTTTAGGAACCGAGCAAAATTTTGAAAAAGCGCACGAAATGTTTGAAGCAAGTGGAAGTATATTTTCAAAATATATGTTAGGAAAAATGGCATATGCAGGACAGGGAATGGAACAGAATTATGAACTGGCATATCAATATTTTTCCGAATGTGCCAATGAAAATGCATATGCTGCTTATCAAGTAGCATCAATGATAGATACAGGAAAAATAGTTGAAAGTGAAAGTAAGATGCATGAATATTACAAACAGGCTTTTGAGGGATTTATGAACATGGAAAAAAAGAGTCCCAGTGACAATTTAGAGTATCGTATTGGTTGTATGTATTTAGAAGGGAAAGGCGTAGAAAAAGATGAAGAGATTGCAGAGGAATATTTAGGTACATCTGCGGGGGCTGGCAATATTTATTCAAAAAATAAATTAGCAATGCTATATTTGAAAAGAGGGGATGTGAACCGGGTGCCAGAAATAATTGAGACATTAAAAGAAGTGGCTGAAAAGACAGATAATATTTGGCCAATGTATGCATTGGGAAATATTTACTCATCAGAAATGTATAATTGTAAGGATATAGAATTGGCTATTAAATGGTACAAACTGGCAGAGAAAGATGGAAGTGAATATGTAAGTTACAAGTTAGGAAAAATTTATTTGGATGAACAGTCACAATATTATAGTGTTGTCAAGGGAATTGAACATATGAAAAAAGCATACGAAAAAGGCAATATGATGGCTGCGTACCAATTAGGAAAAGTCTATGCGGATAAAAGTAAAGAGTGTTATGATTTGGAAAAAGCAATGGAATATTATAAAGTGGCTGCAGAAAATGAAAATGCCTTGGCTGCGTATCAGCTTGGTAAAATATATTTGGACGAGAATAATGGAAATCAGAACCTCCAAGGGGCAATCTATTATTTGAAACTGGCAGCGGAAAAAGACTCCCAATTTGCAACTTATCAACTTGGAAAAATATATTATGACGAAAAATATGGATTGAAAGATGACACAAAAGCATATTATTGGTTTGAAAAGTCAGCAAAGGAGGGAAATATTCGAGCTGCATATCAAATGGCAAAAATTGATTATGGTAAGCAAAATTATATAAATGCTGCTAAGTTATTTCAAAAAGTTGATGATGTGTATTCGCATTATTACTTAGGTAAAATATATTTGGACGAATCAAAAGGAAATCCATTATATAATCCTCAAAAAGGATTAAAGTACCTGAGACAAGCATCTAGTGAAGGTAATACTTTTGCATCAATGGAGATTGGATTGTCTTATTTGAGAGGAAAGGGTGTGACAAGGGATGTAAAGGCTGCTAAAGATTGGTTAAATCAGGCAAGAGAGCAAGGTAATGAGTATGCGTCTGAAATATTAAAAAAAATAAATTCCGGTCATTCAGCAAGACCGCAAATAAAAATAGGGGGTTCAATGACAATAGCACTTAGTAATTTAAAAAAGGGATTGAAGTCGGAGTGGGAGAAAACACAGCTTGAACGAGAACACGATCAGATAGTTGAAAATGCAATCGAGTAATATATAAAAAGAACTTGACAATATATAGAAAAAGATATATACTATATATAGTAAATGAAATACAGTATTATTTATAAGCTAAGGGGTCACACATGACCCGTTGGAGAGAGGAGAGAATATGAAGACGATTGTATTTTTGAACAACAAGGGAGGCGTAGGAAAAACAGCCAGTGTAACAACGATAGCACATATGATGGCTGAAAAGTTTGGTAAGAAAGTGTTGTTAATTGATTTGGATCCGCAGATGAACACAACGACAATGTTTAGTGAGGTGGATTTTGTAAATCTGTTTTATAACATTTACAAAGGTACTTGCGAGAAAACAAGAAAAAGTGTGGAAGACCTACTGCTTAACAGAGAGGAGAATATACACGAATGTATTCAGCATACAAAATATGAGAATTTAGACATTATTCCAAGTTACTTAACTTTGTCAGAAGCGGAAGAACTGATGAAAGCAGATGTTAAAACTCCACAGCAATTTCGCCTACAACGCCATTTGCAGGCTATACAAAATGAGTATGATTATTGTATAATAGACAGCAGCCCATCTATTTCAATAATAAATGTAAATGGATTAGTGGCTGCGGATGAAGTCTATGTACCGTTAAGATGTGATGGGGGAAGTTTGCTGGGCGTGGCAATCATCATGAATCTTTTCGAAGCAGTGTCAGAGTACAATTCAAGATTGAAGATGGGAGGCATGTTTTTTACTCAATGGAACGGACGAAAAAATGTTTCCAAAACAGTCTATGAATTATTAAGTGACATGTTTGGAGATTATATTTTGCCAATCATGATTAGTTCTTCCAAAAATTTGGAGGAAAGCAGCTTGGTGCAGATTCCATTGCTGGCATATGACAAGGGAAAAAACAAGAGCAAAGCAACTCAGGATTATCTGACACTGACAGAATATATTTTAGAGAAAGGATGATGACGAATGAGCAATATTGAAAAAATGATGGAAAATATATCCCCAATAATTAATGTAGCAGGCTGGTTACTAATTTGTTTTTCTGTTCTAATGCTTATATTTTCTCTAAAAAAAGGTTTGAGAAGTTTGAGAAAGATGTTTTTGGAGTTGGCGGTATTATCAGCTAGTTGTGCAATTCCTATGTTGATAATTCGAGTGATGGGGAAACTAATGTATATGGAACCAGGGGTAGGAGAAAAATTGTTTTCTTGGAAAGATATGTTATTATTTGGTGGTGGAATACTAATTTTGATTATTGCATCCAATATGAAAAAAGATAGTTAGGGGTCAGAAATGACCCCCAAATAGAAAGTGAGGTAGAACTTATGGCTGGAAAATTTAAAATGCCATCCATTCAGGATATTGAAAAAGTAAATGAAGAGCATGGTGGAGCAAAAGGAAAATTTCGGGTTGGTGCAGGATTATTGAACGATGCATCCAAGGATTGTGTTATGATGGATATTTCCAATATTCCACGAGAAAAGATCATAAAAAACACGAGAAATCCGTACTCAATCGAGCGAATTAAGGAATTGGCAGAATCAATCAAACGGATTGGTTTATTGCAGCCACTGCATGTCGATGATCCGGATCCGGAAACTGGAACTTATAAGTTGCTTGGTGGTGAGCGAAGACTGACAGCTATCGACCTACTTATTGAAGATGAATCTGTTACAGAGTGGACTAAAGATACTTTGATTCCTTGCGTTGTTAGAGGAAAAGATGCAGTTAAATTAGATTTGTCTGATGAAAATAAAGAACGATATGCAATTATTACTACCAATAAAGAGCAAAGAATTTACACAGATGCAGATCGTTATATGGAGATTCAGGAGTGGAAAAAAATCATTCAGGAACTTCGTGAAAAGGGGATAGATGCCATTCCGGGGATGGAAGAAGAGACAATTAATATTAAGGGCGAAAAAACAAGAGACATTTTAAGTAAGACGACCGGAATGTCCAGAGGAACGGTCAACAAATTTGAAAAGGTGACAAATAAAGGCAGCGATGCCCTGAAAGATGCACTCTTAGATGGTAAGATTTCCGTAAGCGTTGCAGAAAAGGCAACGGAACTCAATGAAGAGGAGCAGAAGAAGCTTGTTAAAAAGGCGGAAAAATTAGAACAGGAAGGGAAGAAGCTTCAGGTATCTGATGTGACAGTGCAAAGTACCCAAAAGGTTAATTTGTCAGAATCCGAGTGGACAAAGGATACAGAGGACATTGTTGCTATGCTTCAGCAGAATGATGTTAAACTTGACGAACAGGCTCTGAAGAAATATCATTTTTATATCAAACAGATTAAAAAGATTGTTGGGGGTCGTCCATGACCCCTTGAGAAAAAAAACATGAGGGGTCGCCTATGACCCCTAAAAGGAGGCAGTGTATGTCGGGAAAAAGAAAAAACAGATTGTTATCATCATACTTATCGCAGGAAGTGTATGACATTATGAACTTTCTTGTTGAGCGTGAGGAGATGAAAAAGGTAGTGTTCGTTAAGCGAGCCATTCGGGATTTTATGCAGGGAGAGCGAAAGATTGATGAGCGAGTGCTGATCACAGCACGAACAGACCCAATGTACATTGAGCGTAACAAAATGGTGACTGTTGAATTAGATGAGGAACAAAGAGAACAGTTATTGGTAGTTGCGAGAGAAAATGGATGTAATCAATCGCAAGTGTTTTTCCAATGTATTTTGAATTATTGTTTGAAACTAATTGCCGAAGATCCCACTGGACTGACTATCGAATGATGGAAAGGTGATTATATGGAATATTTGGATGTGATGCAGACAGCATATTTACTTGATCTTACTGATCGATCAGTGTACGATAAGATTCGATGCGGGGATATTAAAGGCGAGAAAACACCGCAAAAGAAATATATTGTAAGAAATGACACACTGCTTGCTTATGTAAGTGATAGGCAAGATGCAGAAAAAAGAAAGATAACGAAACTTAGAAATTACTTGGCAATGCAGGAGGACGAACGCAAAGAGTATTGGCTGCAAAATGGATATGTTGATAAAAGGAGCTATATTCCAGAGGTTATGGAATACATCTCACCTGTTCAATTAGCAGAATTGCTAGATTCTACATATAAAGCAATGTATGATTTGATCAAGAAGGGAAAAATAGCCACTATAACTTTACGGCGTAAAAAATACACAATAACGCTGCAGGAAGTAGAGAGAATAGCTACAGAGTATGAAAACAAAATGCACAAAAGATATGATAAGTTTAATGAATACTATAAAGCTGTCCAGAGTGATACTACTTTTGAATTTTGGAATGAACATTGGATAGCTGTGCTGGAGTATCGTTATACAAAAGGAAGACCAGTCAAGAATAATGGATATGATGAAGTGTAAAGAGACTACAGCAAAGAAAGGGGAATGGATTATGAGAAGATTAATGAAAAAAATGGTATGTGTATTAATTATGGCATTATTCGTTAGTTGCTTTGTATCTGCAACAATCGGAGATGCAGCAGGGGTTGCAAAAGTAAGAGGCTTAAAAAAGCAGTCTGCAAAAGGATATTATAGAGGATGGAAGAATACTCGTGCAAAGAAAATGAGTAGAATCCGCTATCAAAAAGGATACCGTATAACATGGAAAAAGGTTAAAAAGGCGGATGGATATGAGGTGTTTCGTTATGCCAGAGCATCCAAGCAGTGGAATAAGATCAGAACGGTAAAAACAAACAAAGTAACAATCACGAATTTGTTTGTTGGCGAATCTGTCATTATAAAGATTCGAGCGTACCAAAATGGTTCAAATGGAGAAAAAGTATATGGTTCATTTTCAGGAACGAAAAGATTTAAGTCGTCAGGCTATTATTGCAAGTACTATAAAAGAGGAAGAACAAAATATAAAAAAGAAAATCGTTATGCTGCAGAAGATGCTTTTTTGATTCAGAATCAGTATCGTAAGAAAGCCGGAAGTCAGCCAATGGAATGGTCAAATGTTTTGTATGAAATTTGTTGTGCAAGAGTAAACGATATACATTTTAAAGATTTTTCTCATGATTTAATGGATAAGACAGCTATAAAGGTATTGAATAAATACGGTAAAGGATATTGCACTAAAATAGAAGATGAAAGTGATGGAGGAGAGGCTTTTGTCTTTATTGCTGGTGCGGAGAATATAGCTAGTTGGGATTGTGAGGCAAAGGAGGTTATTGCTGGGTGGAAACGATCGCAAGGACATTATAAGAATATGATCAACACAAAATATAAGTTTGGTGCTATTGCTACGGATAATGATGGACATTGGGTTGCAATGTTTAGCAGGGTTGATGTTGATGAGTATGTCAAAAATTAGTATATGCTATAAGATGGATTAGGGGGTGTAATGCCCCCTAAAATAATAAGGGGAAGATAAAATGGGAAAAAGTTATCATCATTTAACATGGGATCAAAGACTAAAAATAGAAGCGTTGAATTCGGCAGGTATTAAACCAACACAGATCGCAAAGCAACTTGGCGTACATCACAGTACAGTGTATCGAGAACTATCGCGAGGAAAAACATGGAAACGGCGCTCATCAGATTGGAAAGAAGTTAAAATATATAGTCCGGAGTTGGCACAAGAAAAAACGGAGCGAAACAGAAGAGAAAGGGCGCGTCCTCTTAAAATTGGAAACGATTACGAATTTGTTCAATATGTAGAAAAAATGATTTTGGAAGAAAGATACTCACCAGAGGCTTTATTGGCAGACATTAAAAGAAAAAAATTGGAATTTCAAACGCAGGTTTGTTTGACTACTCTTTATAATTATATTAAACGGGGCATTTTTCTTAACCTTACAATGGAGGATTGCCCATATCGCAAATTAAAACCCAAACGCAAATACCACAGAATAAGAAAGCGTATTGCAGCAGGTCCAACTATAGAAGATCGACCAAAGGAAATTAATTTACGCAAGGATTTTGGTCATTGGGAAATGGATACAGTTGTAGGTGGACAACGCAAATCTAAAAAATCATTGCTTGTTTTAACAGAACGAAAAACACGAAAGGAGTTAATACATATATTGTCAGAGCATACAATGAGTGCTGTTGTCAGAGTCTTGGATCAAATTGAAAGAAAAGTTGGCGAAAAAACATTTCGCTACATTTTTAAAAGTATTACTGTGGATAACGGAACGGAGTTTAGTGACTGGAAAGGAATGAAATCATCCAGAAGAAACAAGAAAGATAGAACACAGATTTTTTATTGTCATCCTTACAGCAGTTGGGAGCGAGGATCTAACGAAAATCAGAATAAATTAGTAAGGCGTTGGTATCCTAAAGGCGGTAGCTTCGACAAAGTGACAAAGCGCGAAATAAAATACATGGAAAATTGGATTAATGATTATCCTAGAAAGATTTTTAATTATTCTTCTGCCAATGAGTTATTTCAGAAAGAACTATCTAAAATAAAGACATAATTTAAATACAATTAAAATTTTATATACTAGCCTCTGGTTTGCAGAGGTTATTTGTGGTACAACTAATTCAAATAAAATGGAATATTTCCAGACAAAAATATAGTTTTATATGTAAAAAGATATATTAAATTCTTTTTTGCAACAAATGTGCGAAATCTATTGACATTTATATCCAAACAATAGAAACACACCTCATATTTGACAGATTGCTCATTTAGGATTAAGATAATGAGGACTATACTGATAGTATTTTTGCAAAGAAATGAGGGATAGTTTTGAATTTTCGTAGAATTGATAAGAATACAGTGCAGTGTCGTATGTCCGAAGAGGAAATGGAGGAATATGGATTTAAGATCGAGGATTTCTTCACGGATCAGGACAAAGCACGTGAGTTTTTGGAGCAGTTGGTAGAACGAGCAGAGGAAGAAGTCGGCTATGAAGTTGAAGGCGGCGTTGTTTCCATGCAATTGATGCGTATGCCTGATAATTCCCTGATCATTACATTTTCTGATCAAAGTCCGGAGGGAATGAATAATATGCTGAATCAAATCCGACATCTTGCCGGATCTATTGATGATGAGACCGCAGAAGCTATTGTAGAAGGACTCAAGAATGGCGAGATACCTGATGTGGACGATCAGGCAGCGATACATACCAGCGAAAATATGGATTTATTTCAAAAGAAAAACACGGTAGATGCCGATAAAGAGAATTATCAAAAGCATATGAAGGATCTTGCTAAGATAGGGCGGGATAAGGAGAAAAGCTTGATAAGTTCGGCAAAGGTGTATTCCTTTGACAATTTGGATGGATTGGAGCAGTTTGCTGCAGATTTTTATACCAAAAAGAATATTAATAGCAAGTTGTTTCGAGATCAGAACAGTGGAATATATTATCTGCTGATCAAAAAGGGAAAATTAAAGATGGACGAGTATCAGTATTTATGTCGCAGATTGTCGGATTATGGAACAATTTGCTCACCACGTCCTTATATGGAGCAGTATTGCAAAGAGCATTATAAATGTTTGATCAGCAAGCATGCGATCAGAGCACTGCAGGCATACTGTTTATAAATGGAGAACGGATATGAAATATGACTTTGATTTAGAAGATCACAGCAAAAAGAGAAAAGAAATATTTCTTCGTGTTTTACTGTGTGCTTTAGAAATAGGCGTAGTATTATTTGTGGCATATGCAATTACCCATTTTGGCCTGGAAAAAATGACGGTATCCGGGAAATATATGAGTCCTACCTTGAAAGATGGGGATGAGATCCTGATCAATAAGATGTGTTATCGTCTGCACAAGGTTAGACGAAATGACGTTGTGGTTGTTAAACACAATGGAGCGCAGCATAATTATTATACTGTGGAGCGTGTGATCGGTTTGCCTGGAGAAAAGGTTCAGATCAAAGATGGGGAAGTGTATATTGATGGCGATAAGTTAAAGGAGAAGTATAGATTTCCGACCATGGAAAATGGTGGACTTGCACTGGAAGAGTTTACCCTTTCAGAAGGAGAGTACTTTATGCTTTGTGACAATCGTAATGAGTGTGAAGACAGCCGCAATGCAAATGTCGGTAATGTTATGTCGGAAAATATTGTTGGTAAGGCATGGATCCGTACCAATCATTTTACGTTGGTAAACAGGATCAATGGATTTGAACAGAAACACGCAGATCCGTCGGCAAGTCCGACAGCGAGTGCTGCGGCAAATTAGTACGTAGTTTGAAATGGAGGATAAATATGCAGTTTCAATGGTATCCGGGTCATATGACTAAGGCGAAACGTGCAATGCAGGAAGACATAAAACTGATCGATGTTATTATTGAGTTGGTAGATTCGAGAGTGCCATATAGCAGCAAGAATCCAGACATTGATCAGTTGGCAAATGGAAAATCACGTATACTGTTGATGAATAAATATGATCTGGCAGATCCGGTGCGGACAGACCAGTGGGTGCAGTATTATGAGCAAAAGGGTTATTTTGTAGCGAAAGTGAATTCCAAGAATGGAAAAGGTGTGAAAGCTGTTCATAATGTTATTCAGGCAGCGTGTAAAGAAAAAATAGAAAGAGATCGGAGACGCGGTATTTTGAATCGTCCGATCCGCGCGATGATCGTGGGAATACCAAACGTTGGAAAATCAACTTTTATTAACAGCTTTGCCGGTAAAGCTTGTACCAAAACAGGTAATAAACCGGGTGTTACAAAAGGAAAGCAGTGGATTCGTTTGAATAAGATGGAGGAGCTGTTAGATACGCCGGGTATCCTTTGGCCTAAGTTCGAAGATCAGGAAGTTGGATTACGCCTGGCCTATATTGGATCCATTAAGGATGAGTTATATAATATTTACGAATTAAGCGTTTTACTGCTTCAGTATTTGCGGGAGAATTATCCGAATGCTGTCAGTAACTTTTATGGAATAGCAGAGGAAAAGACCAGTGAAGAGACATTGAAGCAGATAGCAGAGAAAAGAGGATGTTTGAAGGCTGGTGGAGAATTTGATCTGGATAAGGCTGCCAAATGCCTGATTGACGATTTCCGAGCAGGAAAGTTAGGGGCGATCAGTTTGGAAATGCCTCAGTAATTCTTCTATGTTAGGAAAGTAGAACACTTAGGCTTTAATAACGAGCAGAAATGGGGAACAGTATGTACGATAAGAACGAAATCGAGGATAGTCTTGAGTTTTGTCGTCAAATAAAAGAATACGAGGATATATCTGCTACAGATAAGGGCACTGCAAATGAATCGCAGGACAAGTCGTTATCTGTTATGGCGGAGGAAATGGAAACACAGTCACACTCATGGGATCATATTTTGCAAGAACAGGATCCGGTGAGTGTTGATTTTGATGCTGTAAAACCATTTATTGCCCCGCCGGAACCAGAGACGTCGGTCAAAGCGATGGGCGGTTTGCTGGAGAAAGAAGAAGAGGCCAAACGTATACAGGAAAAGCAGCGTGAACAGGCGAGACAGAAGGCGCTTTTCCTGTAAGATCGGAAGAGCACACGTCTGAACTCCAGTCACGATCAGATCTCGT
>OMGJ01000992.1_pt1 | contig 13980 bp, 16 predicted proteins | sample 1645811 | NCBI WGS metagenome assembly OMGJ01 (sample SAMN05578589, study PRJEB25193) | human gut metagenome | biome: Human Microbiome; feature: human-associated habitat; material: feces | host: Homo sapiens | place: USA:Birmingham | reverse complement strand
GTAGTTTTGAACTGAAGTTCACCGCATCCAGAAAACGGGCGTAAACCTTACGCCTGACCACCGTTCCGCCGACCAGACTCTGCAGATCTTCCACCATCCCGGTGACCATACCGTACAGGTTAGAAACCGTCAGCGTGGGGCGCGTACTGGTGCCTTTGCCATTCAGTTCAAAACTACTCCCCTGAATGGGATACGGCTGATACTGTCGCCCCTGCCAGGTGACCGGCTCACCTTTTTCGTTCTGCTCATTACAGAAAAAATAACGTTCTCCACCGACCTCTGTCAGATCGATTTCCCAGAGCACCACGCTGGCCGACTGCTCCGCACGGGTGCATTCATTCAATGTTTCCTGCCGGATATCCTGCATCAGTTCACCACCTGTTCAAACTCTGCGCTGAACTCAACACGCAGCATACTGACCCGCGACGACCATTTTGCGCAGGTCACCTTTATCTGCCTGTAACCATAAGGCGGCGTCCACAGAAAGGCCTTCCAGCCCCCGTGCTCAGCCAGAAACGACTCCAGCGCCGTGGCCTCCTCACGGGAGACAGACAGCGTCACGCTGTACGTTTTCAGGTCAGCGTTCAGCCCGGCAGGCGCACGCTGGGAATAGCCATCACCAAAGCGCACCTCCCTGACGGAAGGAGCCGATGTCACATCCATCCCGGGTTTCACTTTCCAGCGGAAGGTTTTCATCGTCCACCTCCGGAGAACAGACCACCATCGCGCATCTGTGCCTGGATTTCATCACGGGCACCCTTGCGGGCCATGTCATACACCGCCTTCATCATCTGTGGACCTGGCAGACCATTCGTACCGTCGTTCTGAATCACCACGTTGTTGTTCTGCTCAAACCTGATACCCTCTGAACGCCGCATTTGCGCCGGACTTCCGGTGCCACCGACATAACCGCCGGTGGCATAGCCGCGCATCAGCCGGTAGAGATTTCCCACGCCAATCCGGCTGGTTGCCTCCTTCGTGAAGACAAACTCCCCGCGGTGGACAATCCCCGCTGGCTCATATTTGCCACCGGTTCCCGTAAATCCCCCGGTCGCGAAATGGAAGTTCGCCGCCGCAGCCTGAATGGCTGTACCGCCTGACGCGGATGCGCCGCCACCAACAGCCCCGCCAATAGCGCTGCCGATACTCCCGACAATCCCCACCATTGCCTGCTTAAGCAGAATTTCTGTCATCATGGACAGCACGGAGCGGGTGAAGCTGCGCCAGTTCTGCTCACTGCCGGTCAGCATCGCCGCCATATTCTGCGCAATACCATCAAAGGTCTGCGTGGCAGCACTTTTAACCTGCGACATACTGTCCGTGGCACTCTCTTTCCACTCGCTCCAGCCGGACCTGAGGCCTGCCATCCAGTTCCCGCGAAGCAGGTCTTCAGCCGCCCAGGTCTTTTTCTGCTCTGACATGACGTTATTCAGCGCCAGAGGATTATCGCCATACTGTTCCTTCAGGCGCTGTTCTGTGGCTTCCCGTTCTGCCTGCCGGTCAGTCAGCCCCCGGCTTTTCGCATCAATAGCGGCCCGTTTTGCCCGTTGCTGCTGTGCGAATTTATCCGCCTGCTGCGCCAGCGCGTTCAGGCGCTCCTGATACGTAACCTTGTCGCCAAGTGCAGCCAGCTGGCGTTTGTACTCCAGCGTCTCATCTTTATGCGCCAGCAGGGATTTCTCCTGTGCAGACAGCTGGCGACGTTGCGCCGCCTCCTCCAGTACCGCGAACTGACTCTCCGCCTTCCACAAATCCCGGCGCTGCTGGCTGATTTTCTCATTTGCTCCGGCATGCTTCTCCAGCGTCCGGAGTTCAGCCTGAAGCGTCAGCAGGGCAGCATGAGCACTGTCTTCCTGACGATCGCCCGCAGACACCTTCACGCCGGACTGTTTCGGCTTTTTCAGCGTCGCTTCATAGTCCTTTTTCGCCGCCGCCATCAGCGTGTTGTAATCCGCCTGCAGGATTTTCCCGTCTTTCAGGGCCTTATTCAGCTCTTCCTGCCGGTCAGTATATTTCTCCAGTGGCGTCAGCAGACGCTCATACGCCTTCTGCGCCTCTCCGGTATACTTCAGCTGTGACGCCTCACGCTCAGCCCGATCCCTTGCCGCCAGTTCACCGGCTTTTTCCATATCCGACTGCAGCGTGGCCGCTGCCAGACCCAGACGGGCATTTTCCCGGTCATCCCATGCCCCCTGAAGGTTCGCACGAAAAGAGGAGGTCTTTCCCCGGCGCTGGCTCCGGCTCTGGTACCACTGCCATTTTTTATCCGCCTCATCAAATGCCTTCTGCGCACTGGCGAGCATATCCGCTGAGGATTCCGGACGACCGATATCCAGAATGGCATCCCACATCGATTTGAATGCCTTCCCTGTTTTATCCGCCCAGGTCTCCAGTGTTCCCATGTTTTCTTTCAGGCGACGGGTCTGCTCATCAAAGCCTTTCGTGGCGATATCGTTCGCCGCCTGTAAGGCTCCGGCCTCGTCTCCGGAACGCTGCAACTGAGCAACATACGCAATCTGCTCTGCCGTCACGTTACGAAACTGGCGCGCCATCGCCATCAGTCCCGACGTCGGGTCAGTGGTCAGCTTCCCGAAGGCTTCAGCGACCTTGTCCACCTCCACGCCGGATGCAGAGGAGAAACGCGCCACACTCTGGCTGATGGATGCAATCTGAGCCTCACCGCTTACTCCCGCCTTAACCAGTGCGCTGAGTGACTCGCTGGTCTGGTTAAACGTCAGCCCTGCCGCCTGCCCGGCTCTGGACAGGACCAGCATACGATCTGCCGTCAGACCCGACTGATTGCCGGAAAGGACCAGCGTTTTGTTGAAATCGGACAGGGTTGAGTTACCCTGATACCAGGCATACGCCAGCGCACCGGTCGCCACCGCCAGCGAGGTGGCCCCGACCATCGGCAGGGTGATCGCACCGGCAAGCCCCCTGAACATGGGGATCATCCCGCCGAAGGAGTCCTTCACCTGACCGCCCTGTTGCAGCAGGATCAGCCAGGGATTCTGACCACCGGCAAGCTGCGTGGCGATATCCGTAAACTGTGCGGGCAGGGTTCGCATGGCCGCTTTATACTGCCCGACGGAAATCCCGGCTTTTTGTGCAGCCAGCGCCTGGCGGCTCAGGCCCTGTTCAACAGCACTGGCGGTTTTTCTGGCGTCGGTATCCAGACCTGAAAAATGACGCCTTACCCGGCTCATCTGCTCATCGAAACGGACAGCATCCAGACTAAGGTCAATAACAAGATCACCAACCGGCTGGGACATATCTCACACCTCCCGGAATCCCCGCTGAAGCCATCATTAATGCGGCATCATCCACCATGACATCCGCCACATCCGCAGACGATAAAATATCGCGCCCTCCGTCCCCACCGAACCGGACGCCTCCGGCAAGTCCTGCCGCTTTCTGCATCAGCATTTTGTCCTCATCCGGCCTCTCCACCTGCTCTTCCTCATGCCGGGGGACAAGCAGACTGAAATCAGAGGGATGCATATCCGGATCGCAAAAAAACAGGCTGAGTACAGCGTACGTCAGCCCGGAAAAATGCATATCCAGCTGGGTATCCTGAAAATAATGCGTGCGGTAAAAACGGTGCCAGTCGGCATATTCGGTGGATGTCATCCCGGCAAGCATGGCGCGCCAGTCGGGTCTCCCCATCTCACGCGCCAGTCTGAGGGCAAAGTTCAGCTCGCCGTCGAAGACTTTCCCGCAGAAAAATCATCATCAGTCAGCGTGTTATTTTTCGCCACTTCAGTAATATCAGTATCCGGACGAACAGCTTCGATCATCCCGGACAGGCACAACACCACGTCTTCCGCCCGGGCAATGGCATCGGCAGGCCAGGTAGTGAGCACTTCCTGCTCTATCTTCATCACGGCCTCATTCATTGACGGTGACTGCGTTTTCTGTGGATGGTTATGCCACAGGGACATCGCCACCAGAAACGCGCCGGTTCTGACGAGATCTTCCACACTTACCTGCAGGTTGCCGCTGGATTCTGCCTGTTCTGCACGCCGTTTCAGGAGGGCAAGATGCTCGATACGCTGCAGCGCAGACAATTCGGAAAGCGTGACAGACACACCGTTATATTCAAATTGTTCTGTTTTCAGAAACATGTATTACCTCCGTTTACCCTGCAGCGCCCGCTTCAGTAACGGTGACTTCAGCCACTGCGGCGAACTGACCATTTCCGCTCACCACAGGGATCTGCACCTTACCTGTCGCCACGCCGTTTACCGTAATTGTCATATCTTTCACACTAATGGTGGCTTTCGACGGATCGGCGGAAACCGCTCTGAACGTCTTGTCGGTTGCACTTTCCGGCTCAAAAGAAACCGTCAGGGTGGTTGTTTTCCCTTTTGCCACCGTACCGGATGTCGGCGTCACCTTAATCGCACTGACCGGCGTAATTTTGCTGCGTTCTTCCGCTACAGAAGGTTTACCCACGTTAGTGACTTTCACCGTGCGGGTGATCACTTCTTTCGCCGTCACGGCCTTACCGATACTGCTGACCCAGCCACGAAACACATCCACCGTGCCATTCGGAAAACGGATTTTATAGGCCCGGACATCGCCGCTTTCAAACCAGCCTATAAGCCCTTTCTGGCCTTCCTCTCCCGGTTTCCAGGCCAGCGTAAAACTGGTATCACCTGCAGATTTCTGTCCCTGCCCGGTCGCGGTCCAGTCCGCGTCTTCATCATCCAGGTAGTTATCATCGTAGGATTCTGCCGTCATCTCGCCCGGCGTCAGATCCTTCACCTTAGCCAGTCGCTGCCAGTCATCGTCTGACAACGGGTTTGCATAAGCATCACCCTTGCCGTTGTAAACCCACAGAGTGGTACCGGCACCTTTTACCGGCTCAAGGGGATTTGGTGTTGCCATATCGTCCTCACATCTCGTATGTAATGGAATAAGTCAGATCTGCAGAACTCCATAACGCCATATCGTCATCACGACGATACTCATAGCCCTGCGTAACCATCGTGGTAATCAGTCCTGCCAGTGCCGGGATCGCGGTCATCGCCGGGTAAATCCGGCTTTCCATCCACTGATCAAGCTCTGAATCCGGTACCTGTGCCGGTAAAAACACCTCAATATGCAGCGTGGCCCGCCAGGTATCTGCATCCAGCTCTTCACCGGTATACTCTGCATCCGTCAGATAAACCGCGATCGCAGGAAAATCCTCTTCGTCAAAAACAACGGGGCGACCATCAAACAGCGTCGCCCCGTGTTCATGCTGCTCGAGTGCATCCAGCACTGCGGCACGAATGTCAGTGTGTTTCATCGTTTTATTGCAATCCTCAGTTGTTGTTTCAGCGCGGATGCCAGTTCTTTAGGCAGGCGTTCACGCCGGATACGGTCAACATTCTCATCAAATGCCTGTTTCAGTGGGGCCGCCATCGGGATTTTCACCACATCAATGGGGTAACGGTTTTTCCCGGCCACACGCTGCATGACATGCCAGCGACCATTTTTTAATCGCTGAATAAATGCCCGCTGATACCGATGCTGACCGGCTTTAAGTATGCTGTTCGGGCGACGCCCCAGCATCCTGATCCCCAGCTTAATCACAGGGAGATCACCGCGGTTAACGATAATTCTGGCATTCGGATTTCTGACCGTGGCCAGTTTCAGTCTGGACCGTTCCTTAACCAGTTTCCGGCGTACCTTTGTCTCCCGGGCAACCTGTGATGAAGACTGATTAATCGCCGTTGTGGCCACGCGGTTAATCGTCATTGCTGAAGCCGCCGGAATGGCGTTTTTACGAACCCGGCTCAGATTGTCAATCGCCTGATCAAGCCCTTTTATCGCCATAATTTCACCCTGCGTTTATCGTCGCCGGTTAACTGCGGGTGGTTGACCACGGTTGAGCCAGAGATAACAGCTGCCCCCGTCATCCGGAGAAACACGATCCACCCAGAACATCTCGCCGTTAATGGTCAGCGTGTCACCACGCCGCACGGCACGCACCGTATCCGTCCGCACAAATAATGACGGGCTGCTTCCTTCAATACGGACCCCGCCACCGGCAAAACCCAGCGACTCCGGATCGTCAAAAACCCCCTGAACTTCGCCGCCACGTTGTGCTCCGGAGGTGAACTGCGCACAGAGCCCCATCACTTCAACGATCGTACTGTCCACCCCGGCGAGGGCAGCATCAAAGGCATTCTGAAAATCACGCATATTCAGCCGTTCCGTGCTGTATCATGGCCGTTGCCAGTGATAATGGCACCAGAACACGCATACCCCGTAACGCCAGCTCAACGGGACGACCTGTCTCCGGGCAATACCCCATTACTTGCAGGCACTTCCGTCCCCGGACGGCTTTAACATCATCCGGAGCATCCGTGTTGTTCAACTGCTCACCATCGTCTGTGTGATTTTGATCAACCCCGCTCTCATCAGAGTGCATAATGCCCTCCGGGGAAACAGCAAGCTCCTCTTCCCACTCAGACACACGTTGAGCAATATCCGCAGCACTCCCCGACATATCCGCCTCGCGCCCCAGCAGGCCAGCCAGTTGACGAAGACGATTCAGATTTTCTTCTTTTGTTGCCATCTCAGCCTCCTGTGAAAAAAGACACGGGGGCATTTCGCCCCCACTCCCGGATTATTTCACCTGTACCACCACAAACTCATCCGGATCCGGCAGCACCATCAGCGGTGCGGACTGCGTCATGGTGAATTCACGGGCCGGATCGCCCACAGTCAGCCAGTGTTTCGGATAACGGGAAGAGGCCACCACACCTTCGGACAACGCCTGCGCATCCTGAATGGCACCATAGCAACGAATGCCCTCTGCTGCCGTATTCCCCAGGACCAGTGTGCCCTCCGGCAGATAACGTTTTTCGGTACCGTCCTCTGCCACATAAGACGTTTTCGCCACCACAATGGCCAGATCGCCGTAATACCCCTTGAAGGACACCACTGCGCCCAGATCTTTCACTGCCGTTTCGAGTTGTGAATTTGAGCCGCGACGGGTATCCAGTTTTTCGCGGAACAGCTTAAAGCCATTCAGCAGACGCCAGACCGTACCGTCCATAATGGCGATATTCACAAGGCCGCTGGCCTGATCGCAGTAGAGGTCAATATCATGCGTCGGATCAAACGTATCACGGTCCTGCTCAGACCATTTTTTACCGTCAGCCTGCTCAATGTTATTTCCTTCAGAGCGCCCGAAATCCACCTCGACAGTATCAAACTGATCCCCTTCCATGGTGTATTTGCCATACAGCACGGCATTCACCGCCTGCATTTCTTCCACCTGGACAATGGCGTGCTCTTCCTGTTTGAGGTTATCGGTAATGATACGCAGACGACGGTAGGCTGGGTCGTTCAGCTGAGCCGGATCTTCACCAGGAAGGCGCTCAACCGCCTGCTGGTAATTAAATTCGTGTTTGGGCTTGACGTAGCCCGGACGTAACACGCGGGTTTCACCACCGCGATGGCGAAGCACTTTTCCTTCAACGATCGGGGAGACATAGGCCGCCACCGGCGTTTTTCCGGTAATTTTGTCCAGCATCACCTCTTCGGTGTGGAAATTCACCGTACGGCGGAAAAACAGCTCCAGAAACAGCGCACGGAATTTAACTTTTTGTTCGGTATAACCGAGTAACTGGCGGGTCGTAAACAATCCCATAAATCAGTTCCTTTCATTCAGAAATCAGTCAGGCCACCATGGTGGCCTGATAACGTGTTACGGCAGCGCCGCGTGACTCAGGGCTGTACCGGCAAAGGCATTTGCCTTTTTGTGTTCATCCACACTGTCAGGCCAGCGGATTGCCTCCGTCGCAAAGGTTCCCGACTTGTAATACGTCAGCGCCGTCTCTGTGCCTTCAAGCGGCAGTACCAGTATGCCAACCGCACTACCGGCTTTCTGTCCATCCCAGACAACCAGTTTCCCGCTGGCTTCATCCAGCATCAGGGGCGTCAGTGCCGGTGTTGCCTGAGAAATCCCGCTGCTGCCTGTGGCGGTATGAGCCGGATCATTACCGGCAAAAATACGTACTTCTGCACGTTGTTCAGTGATGGTTTTCGTTACCATATTGTAAAAACCTCATATTGATGGTCAGCACTGACTTCATGGCATGGCCATGAGCATTTTCACGTCCGCATCACCGTCTGCTGACGTCTGTGACACGCCACCCCGCACCGCTGCCGGTGAATGATTCGCCATGAAATGTTCAAACAGGGCGGTTGTGGATGCAGAGACCGGTTCTGCTTTATCCGGCGATGAGGACAGAATGTCGCGGGCAGCCTCCACCGTCATTCCGGGAAACGCCGCCAGTTTTTCAGCCTGCGCCTCAGCCCCTTTTGCCTCATCCAGAGCCATGATCTGATCACGGAGTGAGGGTCCGGCATCCGCCAGTGGTGCAGCCGCCAGGATCGGGCGGGCTTTTTCCACCGTCATCTCCGGCATCGCCGCCAGCGTTGCCGCCAGTTGTTCACGACCTTTAGCCTCTTCACACGCCATAATGCGATCGGCTTCACTCTGCGTGGATGCCACCGGCTGCTGTGGTGCTGCCGCGGTCAGAATCGCCCGGGCCTGTTCAACGCTCATGCCCTGTTGTCCTGCCAGCATCGTGGCAAGGTGTTCACGTCCTTTCGCTTCCTGACACGTCAGGATCCCCATCACTCGCTGGTTCTCCTGCGCGGCAGCTTCCGTTGCAGTTAATTGCGGCATAGTGCCTCCTGTATCATGTGTGTTCAGCGCCGCAGCCATCACGCTGATGGCATCCGACGCATTGATTAATTCATCCGCCAGCCCGGCCTCAATGCCGGACTGACCTTCAAAAACGGCGGCCTCTGTTCCCGTGACTGCATCAACAGACAGACCGGTATACATCGCCACTTTTTCGGCAAACATCCGGCGCGCCGCATCAATCCGCTGCTGCATGTCCTGGCGAACCTCTGCCGGCAACGCTTCAAACTGATTGCCATCCACCTTGTGCGCCCCTGAGTAAATCAGCGTGATATCCACACCGGCCTGCGCCAGATGACCGGCATAGCTGACATGGCTCATCATCACGCCAATGGAGCCGATACGGGATGTCTGGGTAACCAGCCGTCGGGAGCAGGCCGACGCCAGCAGCATGGCTGCAGAACAGGCCGTGTCATTGCACAGTGCCCAGACCGGCTTCTGCTGACGGAGGCGGTAAATCATGTCAGCGCAGTCAAACGCGCCGGCGGCCTGCCCGCCCGGACTGTCAATGTCCAGCAGTACGCCCCGCACCTGGCTATCCGCCATTGCCTGCTGAAGACAGGCGACAATGCCGTCATAGCCTGTCATTCCGGAAAATGGCCGCATACCCCCCAGCCGGTGCACCAGCGTGCCTGTCACCGGCAGTACAGCAATACCGTTCACCACCCGGTAAACACGGGCCGGTCGTTTACCTCCGGCCATGTACTCGTCCGTTTCAGCCAGCATTCCGGGAGCATCAAGCTGTACCTGCTGTTGTGGTACCGAAAGACTTGCTGCCCCCATCTCGCGCCCGAGCGCGCAAAAGAAAACCCGCGCATAGGCGGGCTCCAGAAGCAGCGGTTCATTGAATGCTGCGGCAATAATGTGTGAAAGATTACGTCTCACGTGGTGTTGTCTCCTCTTCCGGCCTGCGACTCTCCGCTATCTGCTGCTGATACGCCTGCTCTATCCACACCGGACGTGAGAGTCCGGCTTTTTGCCGCTCAGCAGATTCCCTGACCTGCTGGCGGAAAATGTCCTGATAATCCTCGCCCATCAGCGCCAGCTCTTTCTCATACGTGCTCAGTCCGGCCTCAATGCGCATCACTGATTCCTGGACTTCCTTGAGCCCGTCAATGGCCATTCTTCCGGCACCAATCCACTCTGCCCGTGACCAGGCTGATCGCGCCTGATAAAAATCAAAACGTGCCCGTGGCGGACGAATAATCCCCCGAAGAAGTGCCTCTTCCAGCCAGCAGGAAAACATCTGCGTGGCCAGCCGGGACGCAATAAATTTTCGTCGTCCCATAAAATAGCGCCACGACTCATTGGCGGAGGCGCGGGCACTTGAATAACTGACCTTCGAGTAATCACGGGACAACTGTTCGTAGGAAACACCAAGACCGGCGGCGATATACCGCAGCAGCGCCTGTTCAAGCGCCGAAAATCCATTGTCTGAATCCTGCGCGGTCTGCAGTTTCAGATCATCACCAGGGAAAAGGTGCGGAATTTTGACACCGCCCAGCGTCACGTTATTCGTGTCATACCAGCTGGAGAACTTCTCCAGAATATTAATAAGCGGATTATCCTTCTGCTCCTGTGGCGCGCCGGCGATATATTCAAAGGCCTTTTCGGTATCAAGTTCACTTTCAATCGTCGCTGCATACATCGCCTTCACTATGGCCGACTGAAGCTGTGTTGCCTGCAGGGAATCGAGCATCTTCAGCCGTTCCATGACGCTGTAAAACTGATTAGCCCCACGGGTCTGCCCGTCCTCCACCGGCTCGAAAATATGCAGCATGGCCGGACGCCCGGTGGGAAGTTCACGCGGGATCCGTTCCCATCGTCCACTACCAGAGAACGGAAAATCATCCTCACAGATATGGTACGCGACGGCACGGCCATATCGATCGACCTCCACACCGGCCCGCAGAAAACGGTTCCCCATACCGTGTCCAGGCGTGTCCACCCGTTTCGGACTCACGGCTTTAAAACGCGTACGGAATAACTGCGTGGTTTCCGTATCCCAGACCGGCTGCACAAAGATTTCGCCGTTAAACGCATGAACGCCCACACCTTCACGGATAAATTCCGTGAACGTGCGTTTTCCTTCCACGTCGATCTCGCCAAACATCCCTTCGGCGTATTCCGACCAGGCCGCCTCCACCTCATCGACAAAGCTTTTTGCTGCGGTCTCCCGCATCCCCAGCCAGCGCCAGTTCGGACGGTAGCTGATCAGAAACATATGCCCGACAATGTGATCCTTATGCAGGGCCACCGCATTGGCCGCTATCCCGTTATTGCGCACCAGATCATCTGCCCGGGCATTCCCCAGACGCAACGCGGGCAGCAGGGCCGCATCGGCACTCTGCGCCGGTGGCAACCACTCAGCCATTTGCCCGCCAAATCCTGCACCGCCCCCGTTGTAGCTGAGACTCTCACGAAGCGGAACGCCGTTCACATCAATCAGGACAGGCGTTCGTTTCATAAGCTCACTCCCAGCGGACGACGGCGACGGCGGGTTGTCCCCAGTACCGACTCAGCATCATTGATCGCACGGTTAAGCTCATCCAGAGAGGCCGCCGTATATTCAATTCTTCGTCCATCTTTCTGGACAGACACCACCCGTTTACCGGTTAATAAATCAAGGCGCGCCTGACGCAGCGCCTGCAGTTCAGCGACTGTAACCATTCACTCCTCCGGACAGCTTCGCTGCCAGTTCTTTAAGGGTTGGCCGGGTCGTCTCTTCTTCCCGGGATTTTGCCAGTACAGCCAGATCAAGCTGCCAGCGTTGCACGGACACACGTAATGCCGCGTAGGCATACACCAGGCAGTCCAGCGCTTCGTTACGCCGCTTTTTGTTATCCCACAGCAGACGCATCTTTCCTTTTTCCCACTTCTCCACAAGCTCTTCCGCGACCAGTTGCTGCGCCTCTGTCTGCGAAAAAATCTCCGGATCATCAGGAAAACGGATGGCATACGACGTGGCTTCATCCGCAGGCGTGGGCTCGGCTTTCATACGGGCATAGAGAATTTCTTTTGCGGTGTCCGTCCCCACTTCACACAGATAAACGCCCCGCTGATTGCGGGTTTTCGGCATGGTGATCACCGGCTTGCCATAGACAGACGCGCCTTTTACCGGCAGCACACGGAAAACACCGTGTTTTTTTGACCTCTGGTAGACGATTTCACCATCGATCCCCCCGGTGTCCCAGCAGACACGGGAAATGGTCATTTCGGTGCCATCCGCATGGCGGTATTTTTTGTTGATCGCCGCATCCACACGTAACAGCGTCTCTTCCTCATCGGGACGCCCCATAATGATGATTTTATCCACCAGAAAGGCTTCCTCTCCCGGAGCCCATCCCCAGACATACATCTCAAAACGGTTTCGCTGCGAGTCAATGCCCGCCGTCAGATAAACCACCCGGGCTGGCACCGCCGCCGTGTAATGCACGACCTTATCCATCAGTACCTGGTGATCGAGTTTTTCGCCCACGGCCTCTTCCCAGGTCTCGCCCAGCGTGGTGTTCACAAAGGTTTTCAGGCCGTTGGGATCTTTCAGTGCATCCAGCCAGTCATAGACTATCTGTACCCAGGTGGTGAACGGACTGTACGCCGTCCAGATATGGAACGTGATGGAGCGCGGCGGCGGAATTTCATTATCCGCGGCGCTGAAAAACGTCAGACCGTCACGGGTCCACATCCACGTGTTTTCACAGATCCACCGCCCGTTGCTCTGGTCAAGCTCAGACTGATGGATCACGCAGCCATGATGTTCACAGAGGTAGAAAACGCTTTCGGGGCTGTCCTTCTCCCATTTAAGGCCAAAAGGCGTGGATTCATCGCCAAATTTCAGATACTGCTCCTCCCCACAGTGTGGGCAGGGCACATAAAAACGCATGAAATGCGCCGACTCGTTGGCCGCTTTTTCGATCTGGCAGGTGCCTTTGATTTTAGGCGTCGAGCCGCGAATGGATTTTGGCCATACAGAGCCCTCAATACGTTTATCCCCCAGCAGGGTTGGCGAACCCTCTTTTTCAACATCCGGTTCGAACGAGGAAAGCTCGTCATAACAGACCACATCCACGGATTTTTCACGGTAGTTTTTGGCGGCAGCGCCGCCCAGGCACCAGAAGCCCACACCCGATGAAAAGCGTTTCAGCGTGAGAGTATTGTCACGATGTTTACGCCCCAGCCATGGAGAAAGGTCTTTCAGACATGGCACATCCCGAATCGTCGCCTCCACGTGAGACTTCATAAAATCTTCAGCGGCAGAATCCGTGGGCTGAAAAAGCAGACTGTTTCGGGATTTATGCTCAATAAAATACCCGACCACCCCCAGCAACATCTTTGTATAGCCAACACGGGCAGATTTAATCAGATTAACAGTCCGGATCTGATCATTCCCCATGCTGTTCATGATGGCGATCTGGAACGGCAGCGTTTTCCATTCTCCCTCACCATATGAAGATTCTTTAGGCAGATAATAATTTTGATCAGCCCATTCAACTGGCGTCACCGGCAATGCCCTTATCAGGGGCTGTAATGCTGTTGTGACAGCACTCATCATATTATTCAGTTGTTGCTCTGATATATTCATCGAGTAAATCCGGTAATTTATCCCCCGCCCGCGCACACTGATTTGCCCCCTTCGCAATAAGGGTTTTCAGATGGTCAAGATGGCGCGGTGTTAAATCAGGAAACTGTCGCTGCATGGATAAAGGGATGGAATCAAGCGTACTGGATAACGCCATTGCCAGCTTGCTGAGGGCAAAAATACAGAACCCGGTATCAATAAGTTTTCCTTTTGACACCTCATTTTTTAACTGCTGTGTAACAGCCTGTTCTGCTGTCAGTTCCCATCTGGCAATAAGCAATTTCTCCTCATAGTCGTCTTCGCTATCGCCATCAGGCACATCGTTTTTACTTCTTCTCAGATACGATATGTAAAAATCGCGCCAGGCATCCAGATCCAGTTGCCCTCGCTTATTCGATATCGGGGCACCCGGCAATTTCTGCAATCTGCGAAGCTGGCGATCGGTCAGACTTAAATGCCTGGCAACTTCAGTCTGCGTAGCCACTCCTCACCTCGCAAAAACTCTCACCTCACAATCACAACAAAACCGGTCATGTCCGGCTTACATGTCTATTTTTTGCGCATGTCCGGTTCATGGAAAGCATGTTTTTATATTTTTCATATGGTTAACTTGCAGAGAAACCGGACATGGATCCCGGAAAATTTTCATAAATAGTGAAAAACCGCGAGGTCGCCGCCCCGTAACCGGTTT
>OMGJ01000979.1_pt1 | contig 14123 bp, 8 predicted proteins | sample 1645811 | NCBI WGS metagenome assembly OMGJ01 (sample SAMN05578589, study PRJEB25193) | human gut metagenome | biome: Human Microbiome; feature: human-associated habitat; material: feces | host: Homo sapiens | place: USA:Birmingham | reverse complement strand
ATCCCGGAAAGATATTGTTGCGCAGAAATCTTATCCGCTTCAGCTACAGCAAGAGCACGGGAGAACAAGGAAACCAACTCTTCATTAATACCGATTTCCAATATTTGCTGCTCCTGCGACAAAAAAGCATCATTAACGATGGCATCTATCATTGGCCCCTCAAAGCCGATGTAATATTCCGTCCAACCAGTCTGCCGTAACGGGCGGTAAGTATGCCATTGCCCGGGAAACAATACCATCAGCCGGCCTTTACAAACCTGCTTTTCAGAAGTGGAATCGGATGAAAACAAACCACGCCCTTTTGTGATATAGACCAACTGATATTCGCGAAGCACCCTTCCTTTTTCCGCATTAAAAAAGTAACCGGAGGGATGCTCTTTCAATGGATAAGGTGAATCAGGAGGGATAGACTGATAGCCGACGGTATTCACCCACAGCCCGAATTTACGGTCCATGTCATTTACAATCAGATATTTAAATTCCAATCCCAAACTATTATCCTCGATCATATCAGAGTGTTTTCATGTAATTGAGTTGGACAAAAATAGGAATTATTTTCAGAAAACACACGCAAGGGTATAAAAAAACATCCGGAGTGTACTTTCAAGTATCCCCGGATGTTTATATAAAAACAAACTTTACTATGACGAGATTTAGAATGCTTTATGATACAAGGCTTCAATATCCGCTACCGAAGTAGGACGAGGATTACCACCTGTACAAACATCATTGAAAGCAGCTACAGCCAGTGCAGGAATATCTTCTTCCTTCACATTGATTTCATGTAATTTTTGCGGTATATTGATACTGGCAGAAAGTGCTTTCACTGCCTCAACAGCCGCTTTTACTCCCTCGGCTTCACTCATTCCGGTAGTGTCCACTCCCATTGCTTTCGCAATATGGATATATTTCGGAGCTGCCGGAGATTCAGCATTGTATTCCATCACATACGGCAACAATAAGGCATTGGCTACCCCATGAGGAGTATCATAGAACGCACCTAGCGGATGCGCCATTGAGTGAACAATTCCTAAACCGACATTCGAGAATCCCATACCGGCAATATATTGTGCTTGTGACATAGCTTCGCGGGCTGCCACATCTTTACCATTATCCACAGCTGCTTTCAAGTTTTGAGCAATCATTTCAATGGCTTTCAATTCGAACATATCGCTCATTACCCAGGCACCCGGAGTGATATAACTTTCGATGGCATGAGTCAAAGCATCCATACCGGTAGCTGCAGTCAATCCTTTTGGCATTGAGTACATCAGTTCAGGGTCTACGATAGCTACGGCAGGAATGTCGTTCGGGTCTACGCAAACCATTTTCTTGCGGGCATCTTCATCAATAATCACATAATTGATCGTTACCTCGGCAGCTGTTCCGGCAGTAGTAGGCAGCGCGAAAGTAGGCACCGCTTTGTGTTTGGTATCGGCTACCCCTTCCAGAGATTTCACGTCTGCAAAATCCGGATTGTTCACAACAATACCGATTCCTTTGGCAGTATCGATAGAAGAGCCACCACCCAAAGCAACGATAAAATCGGCTCCGGAAGCTTTGTAAGCTGCCACACCGTTTTGCACATTTGCAATAGTAGGGTTAGCCTTTACATCGCTATAAAGTTCGTAAGGAATCTGGTTCTCATCAAATACTTTAATGATTTCAGCAGCCACACCAAACTTGATAAGGTCTTTATCTGTTACAAAAAAGGCTTTCTTAAAGCCACGTCTAGCTGCTTCCACAGCAATCACACTTCGGCATCCGGCACCGAAGTAAGAAGTTTCGTTTAAAATAATTCGATTCATGGTTGTGCTATTTGTTGTTTTATTTAGGCAGATTGAAAGCAACAGTCATTTCTTTCATCTGTTCCTGACTCATACCATCCGGCTCGAAGCCCATATTTTTCGCTGCGATATAGATGAGAGCCGATTTATTAAGTACATCGATCTGATCGAACGCCTGCATCGCATCGCAATCAACTGCAAATACACCATGTTTCTCCCACATCACAACATCATAATCCTGCAATTCCTTGATGGTAGCTTCCGCCAATTCTACAGAACTAGGCAATTTATAAGGAATGATACCCAAACCACGCGGGCAGAATGCCTTTGTTTCGGGAATCATACTCCATAACAAATTAGTAGCCACATCTTTTTCCAGGAACTTCGGACAATGTGTCATGGCAATCAGTCCGATCGGGTGTGTATGTACAGATGCTTTATAAGGAGAGTTTTTACTCAACAGGTCATTATGTACGCTCAAGTGAGAAGGCAATTCCGATGTCGGAGCCACAGCCTCGTCCGCAATAATTACGTAGCTGGCACAGTCGTCCAGAATACGGATTACCGAACCATTCTCCATTGGCCAGCGAGCTAAATCACGCATGCGCTTATTCGTTCCCTTGCAATAGAAATAACATCCTTTCAGATAAGGAAGAGTCACACCGATAGATTTAACTTCACTGATCGGTTTCATCTGACGGATTTCATCGTCTACAAACTCTGTGATATTAACAGTGATATTACCACCGTTACGTTCAGCCCATCCTTTCTGCCACAAGTATCCGGCAACTTCTGCTACCTTATTTACTTCTTTGGCAAGTCCCGGACGATTCTCTAAAATTGATTTCATTCTATATATAATTTTAATTAGGCATGGATTACACTGATTTTGCCGCAAGTTATAAAAAAACCGCGTAATCCATGTAATCCACACCTAAATTTTTTAAAACAAATTTGGGAACACTAATGAGAAGATAAGTACGATCAGACCAGCTATCAGCACAGTTATGGTCTTGTTTGACACACCTTTCCATTCTTTCAGAATAATTCCCCAAACATTACTAAATGTGACATTCAATGCCATCAAAATACACCAGGAGAAAGCCAGCAATACCGGACTCTCCGTAAGGAAACTCTTACCCATTTCCAGTCCGAAGAACTGCATGTACCATAATACGCCAGCCAACGCACAAAAAACTAAATTATTGCCCCAGACTTTTCCTTTAGCATAGTCACCCATTGATTTATTAGCCACATTCTGTTGCAGGCAGTAAACTGCATTTGTCAGGAACCCGCCAAATGTAACCAGGAAAATCACCGGGAGACCGGCGTAAAGTCCTTCCACTCCACCAGCTAAGGCAGCTTCCTTGATAGGTGTTCCTGCATCCAGTCCCAAAGCGAAGCAAGCACTCATGACACCGGCCAGGAGTGCAACCAGTAACCCTTTTGTCAATGCAAAGTCTTTTACAGCAGCACGTTTTTCTTCTTCGCTCATGTTTTGCGCACGCAAACTACCGGCATACCCGATAATAGCAATACCTGCCAACGTGATGCAAACACCCAACAAAAGAATCAGCCCGTTACCTTCAAACAAGTTTGTACCTGCAAAAAGAGCCGGAAGAAGGGTTCCGAAACCGGCACAAGTCCCTAATGAGATACTCTGTCCCAGTGCAACCCCCAAATAGCGCATGGAAAGTCCGAAAGTCAAACCTCCTACTCCCCACAATATACCATAAAAGATGCTCATTCCAGCACCTCCCGCTCCCCACAAGTCGAACAAACTGCTCTCTTGGGGTACACCCAGTAGTGAACCCAGAAACGGGAACACTAACCAGGCAAATACACCTTGTATTAACCAGAAGCTTTCCCAGCTCCATTCCTTTACCTTTTTAATAGGCACATAAGAACTGGACTGGCAAAAGCTACCGATGGCTATAATCAATAAGCCGATTAAAATATCCATAACTTATCGTTTAGAAGTTACTTCGGCTTCGTACTTTTCGATTTCTGCGATGAAATCTTCACCTACAGGAACATTATTCTTCAAGCAGAACATATCCCAAACTGCATTCCAAGGCAGCGCTTTTTCTTCTTCGAGTAGAGCCAGACGTTGGAATCCCTGTCCGTTTGCTTCGTATTCACGCAACTTGGCAATCGGTTCGAGCAGAGCACGAGTCATACATTTCTGTGCAGCACGGCTACCGATTACGTATGCACCAATACGGTTGATAGATGCATCGAAATAGTCAAGACCATAATGTACACGATCCAGAGCACCGCAACGAACGATTTCGCTGAACAGTTCCATAGTCGGGTCATCCATGATAGTTACGTGGTCTGAATCCCAACGAACCGGACGGCTTACGTGCAACATCAATTCAGGAACATAAAGCAATAATGAAGATACTTTATCAGCTACACTTTCTGTCGGGTGGAAGTGACCGGTATCCAAAGTAATCATCTTATTGCGAGAAGCACCGTAACCGATATAGAAGTCGTTAGAACCTACCGTGTAGCTTTCCAGGCCGATACCGAACACCTTAGATTCGATACAATCTTTCATATTCTTATATTCGGTAGCGAAAATCTGATCCAAAGAATCTTTCAACAACGCACGATATTTCATTCGGTTTACAGTGATATCCTTGCTTCCGTCATGCACCCAAAGGTTCATGATACATGGATCGCCCTGTGCCTTACCCATTTCTTCTGCAACTACACGACAACGTTTGGTATGTTCAATCCAGAACTGACGGATACCTTCATCAGGATTAGAAAGTGACAAGTCACCTGATTTCGGATGAGAGAAAGAAGTAGAGTTGAAGTCAAGTTTCATGTTATGTTCTTTACCCCATTCTATCCAACTCTTGAAATGTTCCGGTTCCACTTGGTCACGGTCTACCACCTTACCTTGGAAATCTCCATAGATTTCATGCAAGTTCAAACGATGAGTCCCCGGGATATAAGAAGCAGCTTTCAAGATGTCAGCACGCAGTTCATCAATGTTACGAGCTTTGCCCGGATAATTACCGGTTGCCTGGATACCTCCGGTCAATGAACCGGCCTGTACTTCAAATCCTGCAACGTCATCAGCCTGCCAGCAGTGAAGTGACAGATGAAAATCCTGCATAGTTTTCAATACTTTTTCGGTGTCTACACCTACTGCTGCATAACGTTCCACAGCAATTTCATACGCTTTCTGAATCAGTTCTTCTTTTTTCATGATATTCTATTAGTTTTAAAAATGATTATTCTGTCGATCGTTCTATTTATTTCCGAACGCAATTTTTAAAATGGATATAAGCCGCGTCCCAAACTTCCGTATCTTGCGGCTGATAAGTTTTCAACGGGATAGAGCGGTTGATTAACTGGCGCATACCGGCAACATCCGTTGCTTCACCTGCTGCCATTGCCTGAATCATCACATTACCGATGGCTGTTGCTTCAGATGGACCGGCTACCACAGGAATTCCTATCGCATTGGCAGTAAACTGGTTCAGCAAATCATTCCGGCTACCTCCGCCAATCACGTGCAATGTTTCAATCGGACGGGGAGAAAGTGAACGCAAATTCTCCAACACCTGGCGATAACGCAAAGCCAAACTTTCAAAGATGCAACGCACTACTTGTCCGCGTTTCTCGGGAACCGACTGTCCGGTAGCCCGGCAATATTCTGTAATAGCTTTTTCCATGTCCGCAGGATTCGCGAAACAGTCATCATCCGGATTAATCAGACTACGGAACGGTTCACAAGCATCCGCCTCACTGATTAATTCAGGATAACTTGTATCTCCCCAATTCAGACGGCAACGTTCCAGCAACCACATTCCACAGATATTCTTCAATAGACGGATAGTTCCTTCCACACCACCTTCATTGGTAAAGTTCAACGCTTCCGTTTCAGCATTAATCACCGGAGCATCCGTTTCAACTCCCATCAGTGACCAGGTTCCGCTACTCAAATAAGCAAAGTTGCGATCCAATGCCGGAACGGCAGCAACAGCAGAACCGGTATCATGGCCGGCTACCGCAATCACAGGAATTGCACCCAGTCCGGTTATCTTTTGCACTTCTTCCGTCAATACTCCCACCTTTTCACCCGGGAATACAAAACGGCCGAAATTCTTCTCACTCAATCCTACCGCTTTCAGCAACTCCGGCTCCAAACGTCGTGTCTGTGCATTCACCAGCTGGGCTGTCGAAGCAATCGTATATTCCGTCACCATCTCTCCGGTAAGCATATAACTCAACGCATCCGGCATAAACAGAATTTTATCTGCCGCCTCCAACGCACTGTCGTGATTGCGACGTAAAGTATCTAATTGGAAAAGTGAATTAAAATTCATAATCTGAATACCCGTTTTACCATACACTTTGCTACGGGAAATACGGGAGAAAAGAGCCTCCGGTGCTCCTACTGTATGCGGGTCACGATATGCATAAGGCTGGCGAAGCAAGTTACCGTCTTTTCCGACACATACAAAATCCACTCCCCAGGTATCGATACCGATAGAAGCAATGGATTCGCCACGATGAGCAACCAACTTCAATCCGTCAATAATGTGACGATATAATGCATAAATATCCCAATAGAAATGTCCACCTACTTCAATCAGGTGGTTAGGAAAACGATTAATCTCTTCCAGATTCAATCCGCCTTCAATGAAAGTTCCTAAGATTGTACGGCCGCTCGTTGCGCCCAGATCGACTGCAAAAAAGTTTTGTTTCATGGTATTCTGTCTATATATTTAAGGTATCCATTTACCTACATGGCAAAGATAGGCGATTCCCTCCTCCTTTTCCTTATGTATTTTGATTGAAAGGGTATACATTTTGACACAAAAGACAAAAGACACAATACAATTGCAAATATAAACAGATTCACATTTTCCCTACACCTCTGTATAGGTACTAATAAACGGTATAAAGCCATCTTTGCTAAATGGATTTATACCGTTTACAATATATAAAATACCTATTTTATGATGAAATGATTAAGATCTACTTTCTTTTTACTATAATATGAGTTGTTACACGACGTTGTCCATAGTGGTTAAAGACTCCATTATCAGTAGGATAATTGACAACATCTGTTTTTGCCGCTCCTTTCCCCTTCACATACATAGTAGTAGATCCACCACCATCCATATTAAGTGCATATTGAGGATTGAAATGCTTTTTGAGGAATAAGGTTACTTCTTTTGCGCTCATACCTTCCGCCTTACCAGCCCAGCGCCCATCAATAGTGACTAACAACAAATCTTTATCCTCTGTCACAGCAACCACCGTACGAGGATGACGTACTCCTTGATGTCTGCGATAATCTTCATAGTCAAAAGACTCCAATTGTTCCATAGTATAATTACCAACAAAAGTTTCACCTAACGGATTGTAATCGTCAATCAGTGTGGGGGCACTAGCTAACAAATACTTTGCAGAATGTTGTTTATATGTATCAATTGCAGCCTTTCCATTTCTGCCGCCATATATAATTCCAATATCAGATTTTCCATCCGAATAAAGCGCACCATCATGTTTCCAGTATCGTAAATGTCCCTCCGGTAGTGTCACTTCAGAGATATTAGTTCCATTGATACGAATATAAATAGCTTCCTGTTCATACCCACCATTAATACCACCAATAGCCCCACGTACTTGTGCTGTAGTTGAAAGAGAATCTCCATTATTATATGTAAATTCAACTTTGTACTTATTGGAAAGTAAATCAATTTCCAGCACATTTACAATCTGTTGAGCCTTACTCACATCGTCATACCGTTCATAGTTATAATAAATAAAACCATCATCGATAGAATCAATTTTCCATTCATCTTGGACATTCTTCTGTAGAGTCGGAACTTTTACAACGGAAGGGTTGTCCGGTTCGTCCGGTTCATTTGGTGTTACCGGCTCTGTAACATCCGGTGTTTTGGGGTCATCATTGATCCCATCACTTCCACAAGCGACAACTAGACAAAAAAATACGGATAAAAAAGCAATTGTTAACTTCGTAAACTTCATAATATAATTTTTTAAATAAACATATAGATTCCCTATTCGTATCATTACTTATCATTAAAAGATTTCAATAATGGAGTTACGCCTGAAAGATCCCATATATCTGTAGACCAACCTATTTTCTTAGCAGCATCTACACTATTTTCCGTAGTAATACCATGGCAAATTGCAGTTTTATTGTTACCCCAATCATAAGTTCCGGCAGTATTAGCATCGGCCCCCGTCATACCTTTGTTGGGTCCCCATGCGATAATCATATCTTTTTTCGCATAACAATCCGTAGCCTTCGTATAGGTATTTGACTGCCATCCAATAACACGTCCTGATACAGGTTCACCATCAATCTGTTCATTCCAAGCGATACAACCTTTTATTGTAGGATTATTGCCATTAAGTCCTCCGGCAATACCACCTGCATTTCCTGTACTATAAAGAGTTCCTGTCGCAAAACAGTTTTCAACAACTACAGCATTCCTTGGTTCAGCAACAATACCACCGGCACGAGAAGACCCGATTACTTTTACATCTGCATAACAATTCCGTACAGTACCTTTAGCAAAAATGCCACCAATACCACCCACTTGCTGTATGCCACTTACAGTACCAGACACATATACATTTTCAATCAAACACTCCAAAGCATTTGTTCCCAAATAACCGGCAACAATACCCGTACAAGAAGAACCATATCCAATAACTTCCGCATTTTCAAAGCGCACATTACGACATGAACCATTCATTACCCCAAAGAAACTGGCGTACCGAGAACTGATCTCACAATGTAAATTTCTAATCGTATGTCCCTTACCATCAAAATGAATCTTTATATCAAAACGGTCAACAGGCTCACCCGTATTCAGCGGTTTCCAGTCAATGCCAGTCATATCAACATCATTCGTCATTTCGAAATAATAAGTTTTATCAAGTTCTACAACAGACATCATGTTCCTCATATGATTCCTATTGCTAATCAAATAAGGATTATCAACCGTTCCATCACCACCGTCAAATAAAGAAGAAGCTGCAACATAGATCACAGTAGACACTGTACCTTCGCCTTCATGATCATACTGTCCATTTCCAACCGGATGATTCACTACGCCTTTACCTGATGTCCATAGCGTGGAAGAACTTCCGTCAGCCAAACAAACCGCATTCTTCATCCCCAATGTTTTGGCAATAAAAGCTGCCTCCTCAAGTGTTGCACCATCAGCATTTCCCGTTATAGCACCATCAATAGTAAGCAGCATCATTTTTCCCTGAGCAGTTATCCCAATCACAGACCGAGCCATACGTTGTGTATAAATAGCATCTTGAGGAAACGAACACACTTTCCCTTCCATAAGTAACATTGGACCTGATGCTAAAGCTGATTCATATTCATCTTCCACATCCGTATAATCTGAAAACGTACAAGACTTCACATCTACAGAACCTTCCGCATCAATAGCAATCACTCCGTTCACTTTACTGGCAGATTCGATCGTAGACGCAACCTTCACCACCTTATCCACCATAGTAAATGTAGACGGATTTCCGGAAATAGAATAACTGCCATTGATAGCAAACAATGCTTTTTTATCTTTAGCAATCATACTAGTTTTGGCAGGAGTATCACATACAGCAACTCTGGTAGAAAACATAGTCGTCGGATATACCACATAAGAAACGCTTTGGGTAGTCCCCCACATGCTCGCTTGTGCCGTACAAACAGCTGCCCCGTTACCTAAATCCGTTTTTTCCCAAGATGCTCTCATAAGAGCCAATGAATCCACATCCCATTTAATTTCTTGGTTGAAATCTTTTTTCAACATTTCGCTATAATCTGAATTATCTCCAGAGTCACTACAACTATAGACTAACGCCAATAGAAAAGACATATATAAATATTTCATTTTCATTATTTTCTCCATTTAAAATTAAAAAATAAGTCCATCATTCCAACCCGGGTTCTGCGTTAATGCTCCATTTGTTAAAACACGATCCTTTGTTGGTATCGGGTACAAGTAATCCTTGTCCTCATTCCATACTCTTTTGATACTTTGATGAATAATCAAATTACCACTTGTCTCATGATCCAAGCTAAGTTCACCACCTATCTCAAACTGATCTACACAAGAAGAGTTTCCTTTATCAGTACTCAAATACAGATAAACATCATTCGTTCCATCACCGTCCAAATCATATTCACCCGGACCGGGAAAATAAATACCAAGAAATGGTTTTTCAAATATTTTACCTTCCTTCCAACGCATGATATCATAATATCTAAAGCCTTCCATTACCAGTTCTATAGCGCGTTCACGTCTAATTTCAAGGATAATCCCCTGATTATCGTCACTTTCCACGTGCGGATACCACTCCTTCAAATAAGGGTCCGGATTAGCATTTGCTGTTGCCATTAATAAATTCGGCATATTTACACGAGCCCTTAGCTTATTAATTGTTTTATTCAAATCATCCTGAGTCAATGTCCCCAATTCTGCTTTTGCTTCCGCACAATTCAAATAAACTTCGGCTGTACGAAACAATGGCAAATCAGATTCAGAAGACATATCATATTTAACTCCACAATCGTACTTCTTCAGATGATACCCTAATTTTGCCAACTTAAAGTTTGGCAGATATTTTTTCCCGTCATCACGTACATATCCTGCTGCACGAATCGTTTGTGTTAGACGCGGATCACGGTTTTTCATCTCTTCCACAAATCCAATAGTCTCATAATTACTCTTATCTGTAAAACGAGAACCATCTTTCATCAGATAAGAATTAACAAAACGCTTTGTCACACCTGAATTTGCCTCACCAGGAGAATTGCAAAATGCCTGTACAATATTAGTCAATCCCAAAGCTGCATTGTAATCTTTCGCCAGGATTATTTCCGTGGGTTCAGCATTCAAAGAGCCAAATAAATTGAAATAAGGGGTAGAACCTGCCGTATAAACTGTATAACCACTCTCATTGATAAAGATATCCGATGCGGATGCACATTCACGAAGATACTTTTCCCAATCATTCAAACCATGATACTTTCGAAATGTACCTTCAAACAAACAAATTCTGGATTTTAAAGCCAAAGCAGTCCAACGAGTCACCCGGTATACATCTTTTTGTTTTCTCAAATTATCAATCGCGAAATCAATGTCCTCCAATACTTTCCCCATTACAAACTCACGAGAATCTCTAGGTTTACTCAAAGCTTCCGTATCAGCACTTCCAATCACATAATCATACCATGGCACATCTCCAAAACGCCTCACCTTTACAAAATAAAAATAAGCTCTAAAAAAACGTGCCAAACCTTCATAATGATTCCGTACTTCCTCATTCTGGCAACGATAAATGTTCTCCAGGCAGAAATTAATATCACGAAGGGCTCCCCAACCCCAACCATCGAAATTAGAATCTGTTTCAGGTATAGTGCGTTGCCCGCTAATCGCTTTTTCCAAGATAGGCTGAATAATTACATCACCGTAATCTTTAAACACTCCTGTACCCGAAATACAAGCGACATAGAAATTGTTTGAATACAATTCTAACTCGTTTTCTGTTGTAAAGAATGTTTCCGGTGTAATTTTATCTTCCGGAAATTTATCCAAAATACTTTCACAAGAAATCATTGCCATCAGAGGCAAGAGCATCCATATTTTATATTTTATACTACTCATATTATCCTAGTTTTTATTTTCCATTAAAAAGTCACATCAATTCCAAATGAATAGGTCTTACTCATTGGATAAGAAGTCACGTTCGTATGACCACTTTTCCAGCTCGTAGAAGCCCCAGCATGTTCCGGATCAATATAATTACTATGTAAAGGGCTGAATGTAAAAAGATTCTCTCCACTAAAATAAACCCTGACACGTTCCATATGCAAAGCCTTTAGCCAAGTACGTGGCAAAGAGTAACCGACTGTTACATTTTTAAGACGGCAATAAGCCACATTTTGCAAATAGCGAGTATTAGGTTTAGACAACTCACGTGGATTAACATCCAATGCCACATAGCCTCTCGGACGTGGGAAATAAGCATCCGGATTATCTTCTGACCAAACATCTGTCAAGAAATCCTTCGGAATAAAAGTACAATAAGGACGGGCATAGGGACCCCAGAACAGACTAGTTTCACCATTGGGATACCAATGTTGGCGACCGACGCCTTGCAACAAAGCAGAAAAATCAATTCCATTCCAATCTGCAGCTAATCTGACAGAATATGTATATCTTGGTAAAGAATTTCCAATCACTTTCTGATCCTTCACATCGTTTGCCGATAAAGTAGGAGAAATAATATTATCGCCATCCAAGTCCACATATTTCACATCCCCCGCATGGAGACCTTGAGATTTTACAGAAATATTCAATATATTATTTACGTAACTCTGATTTACCGGATAGTTTTCAGCTTCTTCATCAGTTTTGAAGAGACCATCAACAACATATCCCCAAATCTCTCCCAGTTGTTGTCCTTCATATGGAGTGCCCAATGTTTTGTTATCATTGTTATACTTTGTCACTTTAGTCGTATTATCAGCCAAGCCTAGTACGACAGAATAATGGAACGCTTTTCCCTTTAGATTAAAAGAATCATTCCAACTAATCGATGCTTCCCAACCTTTCGTACGTAAGTTAGCAGCATTTGTTTTTGGAGAAGAAGCACCATATACATTCGGAAGATCCTTGGAAGCCATCAACATATCTTTCGTATCACGTACATATATATCAGCCGTCATATTCAAACGATTATTCAATAGTCCGAGATCCAAACCGATATTTTTTGTAACAACCGTTTCCCAAGTGAAATCAGAAGCATTCGGAGCAGAGATACTAGCACCTGACGCTTTATTTTTATCACCAAAAGCATAAGAAATTGTACCACCAGAAGATATAGTCTGCAAATAGTCATAATATCCGACTTGTTGGTTTCCTAATGCTCCCAAAGAAAAGCGTAATTTCAAATTACTAATTTGTTTACGTAATGGTGCAAAGAACTTTTCTTCATTAATTCTCCACCCGGCAGAAACTGAAGGAAAAAAGCCATAGCGATGTCCCCGGGCAAACCGTGAACTACCATCATAGCGTCCGCTAAATTCAAATAAATATCTATTTTTATAGTCATAATTCAAACGATAAAAAAGACCGAAAAGAGCATATCTATTTTTACCACCCGCAATACTCATTTCATCACCATTAGCTAAATTAAAATCAGTTAAATCTTCGGACAATAAATCATTACGTTGTATTTTGATGTCTTTAAAAAATTTAGTTTCATAATTGACACCGGCAGTTGCACTTACATGGTGCACATCGGCAAATGTATTTGTATAATTTCCATAAATATTGTATGAATGAAACCAATCATGATTAGAACGTTCATAAAGAGTATTAAGGCCATAACCATCTGTTTTCCAAAGAACTTCTCCGGGTACACGTGAATATGGATAATTAGCACTACGATTCATTGCCGTATATTCATGTTGAGCAAACGAATAATTAGCCGTCACCGTTACATTCTTAACAGGTGTCATTACCGCCTCAAAGGTGGTATTAAAAAAGTAATTAGTATCCTCATTCTTGTGTTTACCGTATTCAAGAATTGCACTAAGATCATTAGCAGGGCGATATCCTCCTGTAATAACTGTTGCATTCCCCATATATGTACCATCCGGATTGATTGGAACAATAGAAGCTAAGGCATGCTTACTTATCGCATCAAAAAGATTGTTAATAGCACCTGGCCCCGGAAATGGATAAGAATCCTTTTTGTATGACGTATTATTACTTATCTTCAACCATGGAGCAATCTCAATACTTACCTTGGAACGGAAATTGTATTTAGTGAAACTATCCATATTTTTCCGAATAACTCCTTTCTGATCATAATAAGCACCGGAAAGGAAATAGTGCACTTTCTTATTGCCACCACTGACACTAATATTGTGTTCCCATGTAGGACGAGACTCATCCATGAAATAGTTATACCAATCAAAGTTACCATAATATTTATATTCACCATCTTTGATAACCACCCACGGTCGTTCCGGATTTTCCGTTTTATCATTACGCCGGATCCACATTTCATAATAATCTTCATCATTATAATTCGTATAGTTAGAACCTTGATAGGTAGAATAAAACATATCATTGATAGCCGCCGAATAATAACCGCGAGTCTCAAAATCTCTGGAAACTGTAGGTGAGCCAAAGCTATAACGTCCGTTATAAGAAACACGTGTTTTACCATCATTACCAGATTTTGTTGTAACCAAAATTACTTGGCAGTATTGACAGCCCCCAATACAGCCGCCAACGGATT
>OMGJ01000960.1_pt1 | contig 14371 bp, 10 predicted proteins | sample 1645811 | NCBI WGS metagenome assembly OMGJ01 (sample SAMN05578589, study PRJEB25193) | human gut metagenome | biome: Human Microbiome; feature: human-associated habitat; material: feces | host: Homo sapiens | place: USA:Birmingham | reverse complement strand
AACACACTTGTAGAACAGATTTGCATTTATTTACGATTTTAGAAATTTTTCACAAAGAAAATGGAACCCGATGAAACATCCGATTCCATTTCACATTTTGCTTCCTGTTTACTCCCGCGCAACCGCCTCCGCCTTCATCTGCACCCTCTTCAGGCAGGAATCCATATTTCCATTGGAAAGTTCATTTTGAAACTCAGACTCTAAAATATCCTCTATTTCATATGTCTTGCTGCCATAATTGACCGTGGGCACTACGGATGCAAAACCGTTAAGTAAACGCGTAACGCTCTGTCCGCCAAAAAAAGCATCCGTATTGCGATAACTTTCAAGCACCGACAGATCTTTCAGCGATGGCATAATGCCGATCTGTTCTACAAGTGTGTTCATAAACTCCGCATCTTCCGCAAACATTTCGGTCGTGAAATCCGCTGCCACATCTGCATGTGCAGAATTTTTCAGAATATACCAGGCACTTCCACCTACATTCGATGCAGGAACGGCATCTTTATTGTTCTCCACCAGTGGGATGCGGGTCACACGCCACAATCCGGACTGTGCCTGATTTTCCTTGATGGAAGAAAGCACCCAGCCGCCGCTGATGACAGAAGCCACCTCCCCATTCTGGAAGGCGCTGATAAATTCATTCCACCCATTCACACTCATTCCAAGATTTTTCTTAAGAAGTTCTGTATAGATCTCCAGTGCCTGTCGCAGTGCCTTATTGTCCCGGATATCTGCTGTCACCCCATCTTCCCCGACATACCATCTGCCACAGCTTTGCATGATGATACGCACCAGGGGCAGATCGGTCGGATCCAGGGTAAGCATTGGTATTCCCGTCTTTTGATATACCTGCCGGCCGATCTCCATATAGCGCGACCAGGTCAGATTCTGCATGTCAGCCTCGGAGAATCCGGCCTGTTCTAAAATATCCAGCCGGTAAAACAGAGCCGCTGTTCCACAGTCAAACGGGATTCCATAGGACTTTCCATCATGCTCCACCAGTTTGCGTTTATAATCCACATACTTGTCATAATCCACGCGGTCATCCAGCGCAACAAATTCCTCTTCATAATTTTGCAACACATCCTGCACATCATAATCCTCAATCATGATCACATCGGGAAGCTGATCATACACCTGTGAGGACAACAGCAGTTTCACATCCGAGAGTATCTCCTCCCGTTCCTTCGTTGTCACTTCAATCTGTGGTGCCTGCGGATGTTTTTTCCGGTAGTGCTCTGCTGCAAGTTTCGCAGCTTTGGCATTAAAGGTATCATCCCATGCCCATATCCGGATACTGTCATCCTTTTTCTCCACAGACTCTGAAGTGACCTGCGTTCTGCTGCTGCCACAAGCTATCATACTTAACAGTACCGCCACAAGCAGTGCAATTGCCGCAAACCTTTTTCTCATAACTTCTCCTTTCGCAATCGTCTGTCATATATTGGGAATACGAATTCGTACCGTAGTTCCATGCCCCGGCACGCTGTCAATATGAATGTAAAAATCCGGTTCCTCCCGTTTTCCATAAATCAGCACAAGCCTCTCCTGCACATTCTGTACCCCGATTCCGGAAAAATGTTCTTTCCGGTTTTTCACAATATTTTTCGGTTCTCCGGTTTCCATGCCAACTCCGTCATCTGCTACCTGAACCTCAAGCACCTCATTTGTCTCATCAAGCATCACACGCCGCATACGCACACAGATCGTTCCCTGTTCCCCGGAAGGAAACCCATGGAAAAATGCATTCTCCACAAATGGCTGCAACACCAGTTTTGGCAACCTGCAGTTATAACAATCCGGCTGAATTTCATATTCCACACGAATCTGATCTCCGTACCGCGTATGATTAATCAGGATATAATTTTCAATGTTGACCAGTTCCTGTTCCACAGAAACCATTTCGTCCGTGTTGCTGATCGTATTGCGCAACAGGCTGATAAATGCATCAATCGTGCGCGTTGTTTTTTCGGTATCATTCTGATACACAAGCCACTTAATGCTTGCAAGTGTATTGTAAATATAATGGGGATTGATCTGCATCTGCAGCGCCTTAATCTCCGCCTTGCGCTGCGCCCGCTGGGTATCGAGCAGTTCCCCGATATAATTTTGAATGTCATCGAGCATTTCATTGTAGGTGCTGGCAAGCTGCTGTACTTCACAGGTTCCTTCTACCGGAATATACTCACGGAACTCTTTTCTCCGGCTGATTGCCATTTTGCTGACCAGATTCGATAAGGGATGCAATGTTTTTTGAAGATAAAACAGACAAAGAAGCATGATAAACCCTGCGGTCACCGCACAGATCAGGATCAGTAACGGCATATTATACAGATCCTGAATCGCCATCTCATTATCAATCACACCATACATATGACAGCCCAGATAAGACAGATTCTGGCTGAGCACCGTATACGTTTTCCCCGATCCTGTAATCTGGTATCTTCCATCCGGTTTTTTGGCAATATTTTTATACCAGTCTTCCTCAAGCTTCTTTCCGATATTTCTGCTTTTGTCTGCACACATGAGGGTTCCATCGGCATCTACCAGATACCAGCTTGTGTGCTCAGACGTAAAATAATCATAAAACCGGCGTATATCATCCATTGCGAGTGTCACCAGAACTACTCCATACGTTTTCTGGCTTTCCGGAAGATACAAAGCTTTGGATGCAATGATCACATCACTGTAACGGCTTGTCATCGTATACGCTCCATGGGAATACGTATAATGGATACTGTCCGGTTCTTTCAGCGCACGCACAACAGGAGCACTTGTTAAAATCTGATCGTTGGAAAGTACAACCGTCTCTGTTCGGGACAGATAATTAACACCGTTCATTCCAACCACGAGAATACTCAGGCGGTCAATATCCGTTGCGTTTGCAGCATTTAAATCCTGCTCCATCTGATAAATATTCTGAAATACCTGCGTATTATCACTCTTTTCCTTGGAATCCAGAAATAAACGGAATGCCCAGCTTGAATCAATCGCATCCGTCATTTTCCGTAAACTTGTATGAAAATCATTCAGTTCATTTTCTACCTGGAAAAAAACTTTTTCCTGTGACTGCCCGTATGTCTCCGTAAACACTTTACGCGACATGGATAGTACGACCGTACTCACGATCACGGCAATCAGGCTGATTCCAAGCAGCACCATCGCAAGTATTCTTCCCGCCAGACTATTTTTCAATGCTGTCCCTCCTCCATTCCGATGGTGTCTTTCCCGTATATTTTTTGAATACGCGGCAGAAATAACTGTGTCCCGAATAACCAACCAGTGCACTGACCTGTGCTACCGGAACTGTAAGATCCTGCAGGATTTCGCAGGCTTTGTGAATGCGCACACGGTTCAGGTAGTCATTGAAGCCCTCGTTCATCTGCTGGTTAAAATAAGCCGACAGATAGTTATAGCTGAAACCAAACTTCTCCCCAAGATCTTCCAGTTTCAAATCCTCTGTATAATGCTGTTCCATATATGTAAGAATCTGATCCATTCTTGCATCTTCCTTCGTATTCTGTTTTGCAGAAATATCCGCTACTTCAGAAGCGATTCGCGCAACCGTTTGTTCATAAGACAGACGTTCCCCTGCCGCATCCACTTCCCACAGGAAGTGTTCCTGTACCCGTAATTTTTCGTCTTCTTCCAGCTGCAGCATATCCAAAAACACCATAAACATATTTTTGATCTGGTTTTTCATCCGGTAAACATCTGCCCTGCTTTCACAAAGCGCATGGTTATATCCGAGCAACTGATCAGCTGCCTGTCGGTATTGTCCTCCGAGCAGCAGACGGTTATAACGGGTAAAATCAAAGCGTTCTATCGTTCCGCCAATGCGGTCTTTTTCATTTTCCATGACAAACAGCTTTTTCCCCGGATAGTAAAAGGACAGATCTGCGCCACGTGCCAGCTCCCGTTGATAAATTTCACGCAGCTGTCCCATACTCTGGCATGGGGTACTGATAATACCGATTGTGTCTTCACACATCAGTCCAATCTCTCCATTTAATTTTTCCAGCTTAATCCGAAGCATACTCCGCTGGGACATTTCATAACCAAACAATACACAGATCTGTTCCTTTTTCATCAAAGCCACACAGCTTTGTACTCCGGAAAATTCACTTTTGGCACGCTGTATTTTTTCGCATAGAAGTTCTGCTGTTTCTGCCGCCCGTTCACTCCCATGCGCAATCGTAACCGCATACATGCAGTAATATGATGCGGCAAATACCTTTTGCAGTTCTTCTCCTGTTTTTGTTTCCCCGAGCAGCAATTCTTTGAGCAGTTCCTCCGCGGTTTCCCCGGTCATTGCATGATCCGGATGCCAGCCGGGAATCCGCGCTGCCGCTTTTTGAAGCACGCCAAGAAGCTCATGCGGTGTGAGGGTTGGCTTTAAGATATAATCCACCACCCCCTGCATGAGCGTCTGCTTTACATATTCAAAATTATCGTATCCACTGAGAATGATCATCTGGATGTGCGGATAGCGGTGATGTACCGCCACCGTAAAATCGACACCGTCCATCAGCGGCATTACATCGTCACTGATAACAATCTGTGGCTGAAGCTTTTCGATCTGATCCATGGCATCTTTGCCATTTGCAGCTTCCCCGACGATGGTAAATCCCTCTTCTTCCCAATGTATCATATAGCGCAGTCCCTGCCGCATGATAAATTCGTCATCGACAATCAGAACACGGATATTTTCTTCCCCCATAGTAAACATTCCCCCAAAAACGGTCTTATCCTCTATCGTGCATTTGCCGGCTCCACGTTGACCGACTTTCCTTTGATCTTTACATTTTTCATGGCTTTTAATACATCTTTTCCATACTCCTGCGGCACCTCGACAAATGTGTAATTATCATACATGTCAATTGCCCCCACAAGTTTGCCCGGAATCTTTGCCTCTCCGGCTACAGCCCCGAGAATATCTCCCGGGCGGATCCGCTGGCTCTTTCCGATGTTAATGAACAGACGTACCATCCCTTCCTCGGCTCCGGTATCTCCTGCTAATGCATCATCAAATTCGTGATCCTCCTTTGATAATTCCACTCCGCCGATTGCCTGTTTTAAAAACGCAGCTGCAATATCCATCGCTGTATAATCAGAGTTGTTCACCTGCTGCTCTATCAGTTCGATCATATCGCGCAGATCTCCGTCCTCGATAATCTGTCCGATGCCGTCAAGAATCTTATCCGCCTTGATCGCTGCCACATCATCCGAAGATGGGATTGGCTGCGCCTTGATCTTTGTCTTGCAATAGCGCTGGATCTCTTTGAGTTTGTATACTTCCTTGCCCTTAACGAAATTAAACGCTTTTCCGGTACGGCCGGCGCGTCCGGTTCTTCCGATCCGGTGCACATAATATTCATTGTCCTGCGGCAGATCATAGTTGAATACCGCTTCAACATCATCCACATCAATTCCACGCGCTGCAACATCGGTTGCAATCAGAATATCTGCTTTTCCATTCCGGAAATTTTTCATCACACGGTCACGCTGCACCTGTTTCATATCGCCGTGAATCCCCTCAGCTGCATAGCCGCGCCCCTGTAATTCCGATGCCAGTTCATCCACCATGCGCTTGGTATTACAAAATACCAGCGAAAGCTTTGGATTATAATAATCCAGCAGGCGTGTCAGCACTTCCATCTTATCATTTCTGCGCACATCATAATAATACTGGTCAATATTCGGAACCGTCAGTTCTTTCTTCGTCACCTTGATCGTAGTCGCATCATGCTGGAATTTTCTTGTGATTTCCAGAATCGGCTTTGGCATAGTTGCCGAAAAAAGTACGGTCTGCCGGTCTTCATCCGGGATATAGGATAAAATTGTTTCTATATCCTCGCGGAATCCCATATTAAGCATCTCATCCGCTTCATCCAGCACGATCGTGTTAATATAATCACAGCGAATGGTTTTGCGGCGCAGATGATCCATCACACGCCCCGGTGTTCCGATGATGATGGTTGCCCCACCTTTTAATGCCTTGATCTGACGGGAAATATCCTGCCCTCCATAAATGGGAAGCACTTTGATCCCATGCATATATTTTGCAAGTTTCCGGATTTCTTCCGCGCTCTGGATGGCCAGTTCTCTTGTCGGAGAAAGTACGATTGCCTGCGTTTTTTTATTATTAGGGTCCACTTTCATCAAAAGAGGGATTCCGAAAGAAGCCGTCTTTCCGGTCCCGGTCTGTGCCTGACCAATCACATCTACCCCACTCATCACAACCGGAATCGCCTGTGACTGGATAGGTGTTGCCTCTTCAAATCCCATCTCTTTGATTGCCCGCAGAAGCTGCGGATATAACCCTAATTCTTCAAATTTAACTGTTTCCATTTTCATCCTTTTCTTTTTGCCAGGTTTCGACTGCCATGCCGTTACAATGCGGTTCCCATGGTCACGTCTTCAGTTTCATCAAGCCCCCCTACACAATAATTGTTCCGGCTGAATTTCTTCACCCGGTAAAGCATATTATCTGCTGCATGCAAAAAATCCCAGCTGCGGTTTCCCTTGCGCGGGATTCCCCAACAGATTCCCTGCGAAATCGTCACTACCGGAAGTGCCTTGGAAAACCGGTGTTCCATTTCTAATGCAAGTACACGTCTGCGCAACTCTTCTGCAAAGGAAACAGCCTGTTCCCGTGTCACATTCGCATAGATAATGACAAATTCATCCCCTCCATACCGTGCACAGAATCCTTCCGCTTCCTCCACCAAATTACAGATTGTATTTGCGATACTTACCAGACACCGGTCTCCTTCCTGATGTCCGTAATTATCATTATATTCCTTAAAATAATCAATATCGAGTATTTCCATCGCAACCGGAATATCATTCTCCTGCGAATAGGTAAACACTTCTTCCGCATAATCATTCAGACGGAACCGGTTTGCCATACGCGTCAGCGGGTCCTGCTCGGAACGCTCCTGTAATACCATATTCTTTCGTTCCGCTTTCATTCTGGCTTTGCGCATATTCTCCAGATTTTTGCGCAACGTAATCATACTTGAAAGCATGTTGCGCGTCACTGCTTCGTTCCGTTCAGACAATTCATAGTAAAGCCCGGCAGCCTGCAGATATTCCGCATTCTGGTTATGCTTCCGGTAAAATTTCATCTTCAGGGACAGAACTTTCAGCTGCAGATTAATGATCTTAAAATTCACCACCTGTGGTTCGATTACTTCAATGATACGCCAGAACGATTCATCCTGGTCCGTTTCCAGCAACACCAGACAACAACGGTAATAATCCGAAAAAAAGTCCAGCACCGTCAGATTATCCGGAAGATTCTGATGGATCATCTGAATACTCTCATTCCGCTTCTGTACATCTCCCATCTTGTGATAATAAATTACATCCACGATGTCGATAAACAGCCGCTCTGTAAGGGCAACCTGTTCCCAGCCATCTTTATGCAGATACTCCAGATATGGTTTTGCTTCCTGTAGACGATCCTGCAGGATCAGACATTCTGCCATATTTCCATAAAAAGCATACATATAAAAATTATACTTTTCATCCTTCTGTTTTGTCTGCAAAATCTGATAAGCTTCTAAAAAAGAATTCTCGGAATCTACATAATGCCCACACTCCAGATACAATAACCCCATATTGATCAGAATCATAATCTTTTGCATTGGAAGATCATATGTATCACTGTCCTTAAGACCATTCATATAATAGTCAAGCGCAAGCGATGGATTTCCTCTGCTCATGGATGCGATTCCCAGAAAATTGTAACAACGCACCACAAGTTCCCATTCCTCTGCACGGTCCAGATACGTCAGTGCCTCTGTCATCATATGGAAAAAATGTGCTCCGTCATTTAATTCATAATAGATTTCCCCACCATAAAAGAAACCGAATCCCATCAGCTTTGGATCATCTGTTTCCCGTCCATACGCTATGATATCCCGACAGCATTCCAACACCACGTCCGCATTGGTTTCCCGATTTTCCAGAACTGTATGAATCCACTGTTGTACGGTTGTATTGTACTGGTTAAATTCCATATTTTATCCCTCTTAAGCTGAGATACCTCTTGATTATGTACGGTTTTTTCGCATAAAGCTCCAAAACCGTTTACATTTTATTGTATTAGAAAAAACTATGAATGTCAATCCAGCGTATCCATCGCCATCTGCGGAAGATATTCTTTCGGATCCACAGCTTTTCCATCTTTTTTCAGCTGAAAATAGACGTTACTGCCTTCGGTTGTATAATATTTTGTCGGCTCACTGACATATCCCAGCACCTGACCAGCTTCCGGCGTATCCCCTTTTGCAAAATTCAGTTCCTTCAACTGTCCGTAAACCGCAGCATATCCGTCACCCAGATCCTGTATCACCGTACATCCGGTTTCTTCATTTTCCTGAATATCCGTTATTTTTCCCGTTGCCATTGCAAACACTTTATCATTGACATTGCCACTGATCACCATGGCAGGATTGCATCGGTACTGCTCTAACGTGGGAAAATAAATGGTGGAATCCATGCTGTAATCCAGAAGAACATCTCCCTCAATTGGCCAGACCGCAGAACTCTTGTCAAAATGCTGTGTCACGGTGGCTGCTGTCTCTACTGTTTTTTCTTCGTCCTGTTTCTTCTCTTCCTCCTGCTGTGTTTCTTCCTGTTTCATTTTTTCCTGCTCTGCCAGCTTTAACGCCTGTTCTTCCGCTTTTTTCGTTGCATCTTCCACACTTATTTCCGGTTTCACTTCATAGGAAGCCGGTGCCTCCTGCTGGGTCTGTGCCGCAATTTCCTGTTCTGCTTCCCTGCGTTCTTTTCCTTTATCCGTGGCATATACACTGACAAATCCAATCACTCCCGCTACCAGACACGCGACAGTAGCTATATACTGTTGTTTTCTCATTTGGCTTACCTCCATCATCATTTCGTTTTATGGTCTTTGATGATAGTATGGACTGCCCGCGCTGTTTTTATACAGCACTCCTGTGATCATAAATAATATTGGAGAGCTGTGCAAACTGCTCTAAAGAAAGTGCCTCTCCACGAATATTAACCGGTACGCCAAGTTCCTCAATACATGCCTGCAGTTCTTCTTTCGGAAGACCGAATGCACCATAATTGGCAAGCCCGTTTGCCAGTGTTTTCCTGCGCTGATTGAACGATGCCCGGATCACCTGAAACAGCAGTTTTTCACTTTTTACGGTAACCGGCGGTTCACTGTGTCGTGTCAGACGGATCACGGCACTGCCGACTTTCGGCTGCGGCATAAAACAGTTTGGCGGAACATTGACTATGATTTCCGGTTTTGCGTAATATTGCACCGCCAGGGAAAGTGCGCCATATTCCTTGCTTCCCGGTCCTTCCTGCATACGATCCGCTACTTCTTTCTGTACCATGATCGTGATACTGTCGATCGGCACATGGCTTTCAAACAATCCCATGATGATCGGAGTCGTAATGTAATACGGAAGATTTGCAACGACCTTGATCGGCTTCCCGTTATTTTTTTCTTCCGCAAGTTTTGAAATATTTACTTTTAAAATATCTTCATTCAATACATCAACATTATTATATTCCGCAAGCGTATCTTTTAGAATCGGAATCAGATTGGTATCTATTTCCACTGCCACTACCGCGCGTGCCGCCTCACAGAGATATTGTGTCATGGTTCCGATTCCCGGACCGATTTCCAGCACAAAATCATCCTTTGTGATCTGCGCAGCTTCTATAATTTCCTCTAAAATTCCTGTATCAATCAAAAAATTCTGTCCAAATTTTTTCTGAAAATTAAACTGGTATTTCTGCAATACTGCAATCGTGTTCTTAGGATTTCCTAATGTAGCCATGTTATTCCTCTCTTTCTATAATCGAAAAAGAGCTGCCTCCGTGGTTTAAGAGACAGCTCTTCGTTTCGTTTTATTATGTGATTAGCCCTGAGCGATTGCTCCAGTTGGGCAAACACCAGCACATGTACCACAATCAACACAACTATTTGCATCGATCTCGTACTGAGAAGCACCTGCAGAGATTGCTCCTACAGGACACTCGCCTGCACATGTACCACAGCTAACGCATGAATCAGAAATAACGTATGCCATAATAAAATCCTCCTTATGAATAATGATCATTATTGCCTTATTGGCTTAATGGTATTCTAGTACAAACCCGTCCAAAGCGCAAGCATTTCGGCAAATGTATTTAATTTGATGCATGATCATAAGAAAAATTTTATCGTTCCAGATTTGCAAACTTCGTGTATTCCGGCAGCCATGCGAGGTTCACCGTACCGATCGGACCATTACGCTGTTTGGCGATAATGATTTCTGAAATTCCTTTCAGTTCCGTATCCTTGTTATAATAATCATCACGATAAATAAACATCACGACATCGGCATCCTGCTCGATCGCTCCGGATTCTCGCAGATCGGAGAGCATCGGACGATGATCCGGTCTCTGCTCGACTGCACGGGAAAGCTGGGACAAAGCAAGCACCGGTACATTCAGTTCACGGGCAAGTGCTTTCAGGGAACGGGAGATGTCCGAAATCTCCTGCTGCCGGCTGTCTGTACTCCTGCCGGATCCAGACATCAACTGCAGATAGTCAATGATGATAAGTTTCAGATCATGCTCCAGCTTATATTTACGGCATTTACTGCGCATCTCGGAAATACTGATTCCTGGCGTATCATCAATGATCAGTTCGGAATCCCCTATGATTCCGGCTCCTTCGACGAGTTTCGCCCAGTCAGCATCCGACAGATTACCGGTACGAAGTGCCTGTGCATCTACACGGGATTCCAGGGAGAACAGTCGGTTTACCAGCTGCTCCTTCGACATTTCCAATGAAAATATCGCCGTGCACATGTTTTCATGAAATGCCACATACTGTGCAATGTTTAAAACAAACGCTGTCTTTCCCATAGACGGACGGGCTGCAATCAATACCAGATCCGATGGCTGTAATCCCGCTGTCCGGTAATCCAAATCAATAAACCCTGTCGGTATTCCCGTAACATTTCCGTCCTGCTGTGACGCTTTTTCAATCTTTTCCAGTGCGTTCATGACAACCTGACGAATCGGCACATAGTCTCCACCGGTACGGCTTGACAACAATGCAAAAATATCATGTTCGGTCTTATCCAGAACATTTTCGAGCGATTCTTTGCCCGCATAGCACTCATTCTCTATCTCTTCCGTGACCCGGATGAGTTTCCGCTTCATGGAATTTTCTTTTACAATATTACAATAATATTTGACATTCGCGGATGTCGGAACCGCACGCACCAATTCTCCAACGAATTCCAGACTGGAGACTTCCTGTGGTACATCCTTTTCCTTGAGTTTATTCTGCAGTGTAACCAGATCCACCGGCTGTCCGCTGCTGTACAATTCGATCATCGCATCAAAGAGAATTCCATACTGCTTGTGATAAAAATCTTCCTGCAGAAGGATCTCCATGGCTGTTACAATGGCATCCTGATCCATGATCATGGAACCAATGACCGACTGCTCGGCTTCCAGACTGTTCGGCATCACCCGCTTGATCAGCGTTTCTTCCAAGCGAACTTCCTCCTATTCCTCAACAACCTGAACACGCAGTGTTGCGGTTACCTTTGGATGAAGCTTCACCGGAATCTCATAAGTTCCAAGAGCCTTGATGGATTCGCCCAACTGCATCTTCTTTTTATCCAGATCCAGCCCTGCCTGCTCTTTTGCAGCCTGTGCAATTTCCTTGGTGGAAACAGACCCGAAAATACGTCCGCCCTCACCGGATTTGATCTTTACAACAACTTTCTTTGTTCCGATCTCCTCCGCCAGTTCCTTTGCGTGCTCTAAATTTTCAGCTGCCACTTTGTCTGCATGCTGATTCTGCAATTTGAGGTCATTCAGATTCTTTGTCGTTGCCTCTACTCCAAGTTTCTTCGGCAAAATTGCATTGCGTGCATAACCGTCACTCACATTTACGATTTCGCCCTTTTTCCCAAGAGCTTTCACATCCTGTAATAAAATTACTTTCATTCCTGTATATCTCCTTCTTCAAGCATTTCATCAATGGTCCGCATAATGGCATGTTTTGCCTCGGAAATCGTACATCCCGTCAACTGTGCACCAGCCACATTCAAATGACCGCCGCCACCCATTCGTTCCATGATTAACTGTACATTAATTTCATCAATAGAACGTGAGCTGATGTATATTTTTCCTGCGTACTCTGTCAGCACAAAAGATGCCTTGATTCCTATAATATTGAGCAGCTCATTTGCTGCCTGCGCGCCGACAATCGTCGGACTTTCCACGTCCTCACTCGGACAGACAGAAATTGCAAATGCACCGCGGTATACTTCCGCATGACGCACTGCCTCCGCACGGGCTTTATAGCATGCCATATCATTTCGCAGCATTTTACGCACACGGGTCACTTCTGCCCCGGAGCGTCTGAGATATGCTGCCGCCTCAAATGTACGGACACCTGTTTTGGTCATAAAGTTATTGGTATCAATCAAAATACCTGCATAAATGCAGTCTGCCTCTGCCGGAGAGAGCTTAAATCCTTCCTGGAAGTACTGTAAAACTTCTGCTACCATCTCACAGGCAGAAGACGCATACGGCTCAATATAGGACAGAAGCGGATTTTCAATCACTTCGCTGCCCTGACGGTGATGATCAAACACAACGATCGTATCTGTGCGCGTGAGCAGTTCCGGGCACTCCGTATAACTTGGCCGGTTGGTATCTACCACCATAACCAGGGAATTGCGGCTTACTTCCTCGATTGCAATCTCACTGTTGATAAACATGTCTTCCGGATAGCCTTTTTCCGGAGTAAAACATTCCATAAGCGGCCGGATGGAAGTTGTTGGCTCATTGATCACGATCTGTGCCTTTTTTCCAAGCACACGGGCTGCACAGAAAATTCCAATTCCTGCACCAAGGGAATCGACATCTGTCAGGCTGTGTCCCATGATAATCACATTCTCACGGCTTTCAATAATTTCATGCAGCGCATGTGCCTTGACCCTCGCTTTTACACGGGTGTTGCGCTCCACCTGTTTTGCCTTGCCGCCAAAATATGCAATATCCTCACCATTTTTGACAACGACCTGATCGCCGCCCCGTCCGAGTGCCAGATCAATCGCTGCACGTGCCTGCTCATAGTTTTCGTTATAAGAAGTCCCCTTGATCCCGACACCGATACTCAGCGTGACCGCCATCTCATTGCCCACTTTGACCGTCTTGACATCTTCAAGTACACTGAACCGGTCATCCATAAGCTTCTGTAAATATTTATACTTAAATACCACAAAATACTTGTCTTTTTCAATTTTGCGGACAAGCGCATCCATCTTTGAAAAATACTGGTTCACTTTTCGATCGACAAGCGCAATCAGAAGCGAACGCTTCACATCCTCGATACTGTCAAGCGCTTCGTCATAGTTATCAATATAAACAAGTGCCGATACCTGCTTCTGATCCAGATTTTCCTGCTTGCAATGCTGCAGTTCGGTCTCATCAAACAGATACAGTGCCGTCAGGAATTCATCGGAATCCTTCACGTCAATTTCCTTGCTCTCCTCCATGATATCATCAAAATAAATACGATTCAGGGAAATCCGGAAAATGCGCTCCTTTTTTTCAATCGTAATATTCTGTGCATCCTCATGTTTCTGAAGAAACTCACGGGTAATATTGGAAAAAAGGGTTGTAATTGATTTATGATAGTTTCTCCCCACTCCCGTCAGCTCGGAAAAGCGTTCATTCACCCAAAGAATTTTTCCTGTATAGTCCAGCAGCGCATATGGAATTTCAAACTCATTCAAAAGTTTTTTCTGTACCGTTGCATACTGTGTGGCAAAATTGATAATCTCATTTGCAAGCCGCGGTCTGGTATTATAATACAGTCCCAGTTCCAGTACAAAATAGACAGCAATAAATACCGTCAGCAAAAAGCCTGCCGTCACATCGTAAAAATAAAGCCCCACATCTGCGATTGTCATCGGGATCGTCAGCCACAATGGCCAGCAGAGATACGATCTCAGCTTTCCCCTAAATCGAACCTTTGATTTCATTTACGCTCCTGTTCTTTCCACATCCATCGCTCATCTGTGGAATATGCTCCCGCATCAATAATCTATAGTATACCATTTTCCTTCTGCAAAATAAAGACTTTCCTAAGATAACAAAAACTGCCCCATTTTCATGGAGCAGTTTCGTCCAATGCATCACAGATGTATCTGTGTTATCCGTTTTCTTTTGCAATTTCCACAATGGATTTGCTCAGTCCTGCAATCCCCTGAATATCCGATGGGATAATAATCTTGGTTGCCTGACCGTCTGCTGCCTTGGCAAATGCCTCCAGACTCTTAATCTGAAGTACCGCATTATC
>OMGJ01000956.1_pt1 | contig 14424 bp, 12 predicted proteins | sample 1645811 | NCBI WGS metagenome assembly OMGJ01 (sample SAMN05578589, study PRJEB25193) | human gut metagenome | biome: Human Microbiome; feature: human-associated habitat; material: feces | host: Homo sapiens | place: USA:Birmingham | reverse complement strand
CTTGCATGTGTTAAGCACGCCGCCAGCGTTCATCCTGAGCCAGGATCAAACTCTCGTTAAAAGTGTTCGTTCCGGTCAGAATTAACTACTAGCTAATTCATCCCTTTTACTGTCTGTCACATTAAATGTGACGGGTGCATCTTTTAGATGCTGTTCTTAAAAAATCTTCTCTTAAGAAATTTTCAAGGTTGTTGTCTATTGTTTAATTATCAAGGTTCTTCGCTGTTCTTGTTGATAAGAAGTAGCTTTGATATTTTATCACGCCGTTTTCTCTTTGTCAAGAACTTTTTTATTTTTCTTTTTACTGTCTGTTCCGGAAGTGTTTCTCCCTCACAAGTCAGCTTTAATAGGTTATCACATCCGCATCCTTCTGTCAAGAACTTTTTTCACGTTGTCCAGCGATCTGCTCTCGCATCCTGTCCCACAGTGGCCCTTGGGCTTATTCTTTTCATCGGTCTGTCTCAGCGACAAGTGGTATCTTATCACGGGAAAAGTGAATTGTCAATGTTTTTTCTGTTTTTTATTTTTTTCGCACAATTCAGACAATTTAATGGTTTTTTCCATATTAAAAGAAAGAAGGACATCACTTCTGAAAGCAACGTCCTTCCTCTGTTAAAATAACAATGTAATAGATTGAATTAAGTTAGGAATCTGGGTTTTCAATGCTGAGAATGTCATAAACAGTACAAAAATATAGCTGATTGTCATACAGATTCTCAATGCTGTCGGCTTCTTATATCCTTCGTTTACATCTTTTCTCCATAAAAGGAGCAGAATAAACAAACCTGCTACCGGTGTAGCGATCGAGGTTGCGACATTTGCCATCAGGATCAGCTGTGTTGGAGATCCGCCATAGCTATAGCAAATGATCATCGTCACGATCAGGCAGATCAGACAGCCTACGCGGATTGCTTTTGACTCCAGTGCGGTATCTTTATCAAATCCTGCGCTCAACAACACCATACCTCGCTGTGTGTTTCCTAATAAAGAAGAGAATCCTGCGCCTAACAGCGCCACTCCCATAATATACTTCGCTGCATTTCCCATGATCGGAACCAGCATTTCCGCCAATTGAGCAGGCGCTGTAATTTTCTGTCCTGTAGGATGCAGTACGATCGCACCTACCAGGATAATAGAGCCTGTGATCAGCACAACACTGATAATATGGATCACTGCATCTGTCAGCATTACGCCGTTAAACAAATCTTCTTTTTTCCACTTTTTCTCTTTTCCCAGATATGTACTGTAAATTCCGGTTGTTACTGCTGCGTTTGTAGAAATGAATGCCAATGCTGTCGCCAGTCCGCCTGCCGGAATCTGAAAACTGACAAATGCCTTGCCGGTCTCTCCCCAGTCCGGGCCTCCGACTCCGATCAACGTTGCATAAAACGCTACGATCATACCCAAAATGCACGCCGTAATAATTTTTTCTACTTTTGAATATACATTTTTTGTGAAATAGCAGTAAATTACAACCGCTATCATCAATGCAGAACCTACTTTCCAGTTAAGTCCGGTAATCAAATTCACACCGGCGCCGGTTCCTGAGATGTTCCCCATTGTAAAAAAGAGACATGCCATAAACAACGCAATTCCTACAAATCCTGCTGCCACAGGTCCATAATATTTACGGATTGCATGAATGGTCGGCATTCCCGTCACGATCGCCAGCCGGTTTGTCACCATCATAAATGTGATTCCCATAAAAACAATCGGTATGATCAGCCAGATCAGCGTATATCCGAAATTGCTGCCCAGCATCGCTGCTGTGGTGATCGCCCCGGGGCCGATCACAATTCCCGTTGCGATCAACCCCGGTCCAATTCTTTTTATCAGATCCTTTAATGGAAGCCGTTCAACATTTGCCCCAAACACTTCTGTTGTCTTGTTTTCCATAAAGCCACTTCTTTCTCTGATCCCTCTTTATTTGTATTGTTCCATATCTACTTTTGGAAGCTGACTGCGTTCCAGTCCTAAAGAAACCCAGTCTTTTTCTTCCTGATTCAGAGGAAGTACCGGTTTTCTCATCAATGCATTTGAGAAGATTCCTCTCTGATATAATGCTTCTTTTAATCTGGCATGTGCTTCACCGGATGGCTGTCCGCCTCCATAAATTGCCTGTGAAATATGATAAATACGGTCTGACCAGTCCTGTGCTTCTTTTAATGTATGTTTGTCAGGATTTGCAAATACTTCTCTTGCCGGGCAGATGATTTCCGGTACACAGCCTGCGAATCCGATCAGCGCTCCGTCCATTCCTGGGAACCAGCTTACACACAATGTTTCATCATGACATGTGATCAGGGAAATATCCGGACATTCCTGGCGAAGCAGACGTACATCATGTTCATAGATAGAAGTCACTCGTGTTCCCATTTTGATACATTTCACATGATCAATCTCTTTGCACATTTTGATCAAAGTCTCTACCGGATAGAATGCTTTGCTTGTTGCCGGATACAGATGAATGATGATATCGATATCTGCGCCTTCTGCTACATCTTTTACATATTCAAACGGTGCATCCGGATTCATTCCAAATCTCAGCCACATATGAGGAGGCATCAGAAGGATTCCATCTGCTCCTGCTTCTTTTGCTTCTTTTGCCATTTCGATGCTTTCTGCTGTGTTCTCACAGTTTACACCGGAAATAATCGTCATCACATCTCCACATTCCTCTGCACAGATCTCAACAACGCGTTTTCTTTCTGCTCTTGTCAGTCCTGTGATCTCTCCTGTATGTCCGTTACATACAAGACCGTCCATTCCTTTTCCGTAAAAACTCTTGATCCATCTTAAATATGCTCATCGTACTTGCAGGCGCTGCATTTTTTATGATTCTTATTCGCTGGCAGGACTGTGAGATCCGTCTGAAAGAAAGGACAAGAAGACTTCTTGATATCGGTTGCGGATGTTCGTTTGGGATCTATCTGATCCACATTCTTTTTCTGGATGGATATAAAAAATATGCAGAACCGGCTGCTGTATCTGCGTGGATTGCAGTGCCGGTCCTGATTGCCGGAATCGGAGGTCTATCCTTTCTGTGTATTACGCTTCTTCGAAGAAGCCGTATCGGACGGGCGATTACGTAATACAAGAGATGTGATGCCGCATCCTGTCAGGATTCCGATGCTGTCTACAAATACATCTGTAATCTGGGGAGACCTGCCGGGAATAAAGGACTGGTGGAATTCGTCCCCGGATGCGGAGATGACACAGAATAAAAATAAAGCGAAAAGCAGTTTCTTTCCACGAAGACCATAGGTATAAAGCGGCAGGGCAGCCAGCAGAGTCAGGATCAGATATTCCGTGACGTGGGCTGCTTTGCGGATGGGATATTCGATTTTTTCAGTATAGTGTTCGATAGTTTCTTCCTCCCAATCCTGATGAAAGAGGGTATCACAGACGGTGACGATCTGCCTGCTTACTTTTTGGCTCAATCCCCCGGAAGTTGTTCCGTTCTGATTGGAAAATCCAAAGATGGTACAGAGCATGACAATGACCGGAAGAATGGTCAGTGGTTTTAAAATAGATTTCCATCGTTCTTGTTTCATATCTGAAAACTCCTTTGTATTCAAACTGACACTTATTGTAACATTGCGGATGAGATGTGGCAATGTTTTATCTGCCGGAAAGCCAAACCTTACAAAAACGTAAGACAACAGTTGTGATTTGTAATGTGAATCAATGGAAAAAGCTTCTGTGTTCCAGTTATAATAAACGAGAAGTAAGAAAACGGGAGAAATGAAAGGAAGGAATGACGATGACATTACTGGAAGTAAAGAATCTGAAAAAAATATATACCACACGATTTGGAGGAAATCAGGTACAGGCGCTTTCCAATGTGAACTTTTCGGTGGAGGAGAAAGAATATGTGGCGATCATGGGAGAGTCCGGATCCGGAAAGACAACACTTTTAAATATTCTGGCAGCGCTGGATAAACCAACATCCGGGAAGGTGTACCTGAAAGGAAGAGATCTGGGAGAGATCCGCAATAAAGAAATGGCAGCATTTCGCCGGCAGAATCTGGGATTTGTATTTCAGGATTTCAATCTTCTGGATACATTTTCTCTGGAGGACAACATCTATCTTCCGATGGTACTTTCCGGCAAAAAGTATCCGGAGATGAGTCAGAAACTCAAACCAATTGCACAGCAGCTTGGAATCACTCAACTTTTGAAGAAGTTTCCGTATGAAGTATCCGGCGGTCAGAAACAAAGGGCGGCAGTGGCAAGAGCGCTGATCACGCAGCCCAAGCTGATCCTTGCAGATGAGCCGACAGGAGCGTTGGATTCGCGGGCTGCAGATGAACTGCTTCGCTTGTTTAAGGAGATCAATCAGCAGGGACAGACCATCCTGATGGTGACGCACAGTGTGAAGGCAGCGAGTACGGCAAACAGAGTTCTGTTCATCAAGGACGGAGAAGTGTTCCATCAGTTGTACCGCGGCAATATGAGCAATGAAGAATTGTATGAAAAAATATCCGCAACACTGACTGCGCTGACAACGGGAGGTGAGGACAATGCGTAATGTATTGTATCCAAAGCTGGCTGCGACCAACATTAAGAAAAACGGAAAGACGTATTTTCCGTATCTTCTGACCTGCATTTTGACTGTCATGATGTTTTATGATCTCTTGTTAGTCTCCACCAATTCGGCGCTGGATACCATGCCCGGTGCATCCCAGCTACGTCTGATCCTGAATTTTGCAGTTACGATCACAGGTGGTTTTTCGGCAATCTTTCTCTTTTATACGAACAGTTTTCTGGTTCGTCAGAGAAAAAAAGAGATGGGATTGTATCAGGTGCTTGGAATGGATAAGACGAACCTGACAAAGATGATGGTCTGGGAGAGCATCTATACTGCGGGCGCAGGTATCCTTGGAGGAATCCTGGCAGGAATCGTATTCGGACGGCTCATCTTTCTGGTACTCCTGAAATTGATCCGGTTTGATGTTGCATTTCAGTTTTCTGTGGAACCGGAGGCTATTTTGATCAGTGCCGGTCTATTTGGAGCTATCTTTCCTGTGATTCTGATCTGGAACATTTTCCAGGTGCAGAGAGTCAATCCGGTGGAACTTCTGCAGGGAGGGAAAAAAGGAGAAAAAGAACCAAAAGCAAACTGGCTGATCGCAGTGATCGGAATTCTTTTGTTGGGAAGCGGATATTATATTGCACAGACGACAGAGTCACCGCTTAGTGCGATCACAAAATTTTTTATTGCAGTAATTCTGGTTATTTTCGGAACCTACGCTCTGTTTACAGCGGGAAGTGTAGCGCTGTTAAAATTATTGAAGAAAAATAAAGCCTATTATTATAAGACAAAACATTTTGTTTCAGTGTCAGGTCTGATCTATCGAATGAAACAAAATGCAGTAGGACTGGCAAATATCTGTATTATGAGTACCATTGTACTGGTATTGATTTCTGCGACAGCATCCTTGTATATCGGGCAGGAAAATATAATGAATACACGTTTTAAGACTGAATTTTCCGCAACATCTGATGAAACAACTCCGGAAAATATACAAGCGATGGAGCGGATCGTGCAGGAAGAGACGCAAAGCCGGGGGCTGGAGATTATTCATGAACAAAAATACCGGTATGTGCCGCTGAGCGCCATGAAATATGACAATCAACTCAAGTTTGATACGGATTCAGGAAATGGATATGATGCAGATGCGATGCGCGGCTTGTATGTGATTCCATTGGCAGATTATAATGCACTGGAAGGAACCGATATTTCACTTGCTCCGGATGAAGTGCTGACCTATTTCCCGGATGAAGAGTTTGACAGCGGAGAAATCGTGTTAGGCAAAGAGACGTATCATGTAAAAGAAAACTTGAAGGAATCCAATCTGCAGAAAAAGAAAGAGGCAGATGTGACAAAGAATATTTATCTGGTAATGGCGGATGATGCAGCTGTAGAGCATGTGATACAGCTCTATGGTCCGACCAAAATTCCGATCACGATGCAGTATCTGTTGAATTTTGATATGAAGGGAAATGACACTGCAAAAAGTGAAGCTCTGGAATCCATGAAAGCGCGGATGGAGACAAGCGGCGAGGTGCAGTCATGCTATGTAGAATACAGAGAAGCTTATGCACAGGAATTTTATGGCGTTTACGGCGGATTTTTCTTCCTTGGAATTTTTGTAGGATTCTTGTTCCTGATGGCGACGGTCCTGATCATTTATTACAAACAGATTTCTGAAGGCTATGATGACAAAGACCGGTATCAGATTATGCAGAAAGTAGGAATGAGTAAGAAAGAAGTCAAAGGATCGATTCACAGCCAGATTTTGACAGTATTCTTTGTCCCGCTTCTTATGGCGATCCTGCATGTGACAGTGGCATTTAAACCGATTACAAAGCTCCTTCTTGTGTTTAATCTGTCAGATACACATTTATCCATGATGTGCACAATTGGAGTATCAGCAGTCTTTGCAGTATTCTATGTGATAGTCTTTGCAATCACGTCAAGAGAATATTATAAGATCGTAAAATAAAAAAGAACAAGTTGCTGTAAATCCGTTATGTATGGATTTTACAGCAGCTTGTTCTTTTTGGTTAATCGTGCTATAATGCAGAAAAGCATAAAAATTCTGGTTTTCTAAGCGGAACCATACCGCATCTTTTATTCTAAGTCATATCGGAAAATCTCTATGCTTTGATTTCAATCTAAAACAGCAGAGAGGTTTGAGGGAAAGATGCCGTATTGGAAAGCCTCCTGCAGCTATTTTCATTCAAGGAGGTATTTATATGAACCAGACAACACAGATGCAGCCCGTAAACAGACTGTACAAATCGAGGATTTTTGCCATGCTCTACAGTGACAGGAAAGATCTGCTCGATCTGTACAATGCGGTCAGCGGAAAGCATTACGAAGATCCGGAATTGCTGGAAATCAATACACTGGAAAATGCAATCTACATGTCGATGCATAATGATCTGTCCTTTCTCATTGATTCCAGACTTTCCCTGTATGAGCATCAGTCCACCTACAGTCCCAACCTGCCCCTGCGGTATTTGTTTTATATCTCGGATCTGTATTCCGGGATGACAAAAGATGAAAACCTGTATGGTACGAAAAGGATTCAGATTCCGACTCCGCAGTTTGTGATCTTTTACAATGGAAGTCAGGAACAGCCGGATCGAAAAATTTTAAGATTGTCTGATGCGTATTGCGTCAAAGAAGAACATCCGGCATTGGAGCTGACTGCGGTGATGCTGAACATCAACCGCGGGCATAATGAAAAGTTGAAGGAAATGTGCAAATCTCTGAAGGATTACTCGGAATATACGGCAAGAGTGCGGGAGTACGCTCAGGTAAAGCCGGTGGAAGAAGCAGTGGAACAGGCAATCAGTGAGTGTATTCAGGAAGGGATCATGGCAGAGTTTTTGAAACAAAACAGAGCGGAGGCGAAACAAGTGAGTATTTATGAATATGATGAGGAAAAGCATATGCGGCAGGAGCGGGAAGCGTCCTGGGAAGAGGGCAGAGAGGTTGGAAGAGAAGAAGGACGAGAAGAGGGAATTAAAAAGGGAAAACAGGAGCTTTTAGAAAGGCTGATTCAAAAGAAACTCGTAAAAGGAAAGTCAATTTCTGAGATTGCAGAGGAGTTGGAAGAAGAGGAAGAGGTCATTGCAGAGATGATACAAAAATCTGTTGGGGCGAGAAAATGATTACACTTCTGACTTGTCATCCGTATGGATTCAATGAAAAACGTTATCTGCTATACTGCAGAAGAGAAATTATTAGAGCTGTTGCTTTGGTGGATTTTTTCATCAAAGCAACAGCTTCTTTTGTGATAAGTTGTTTGTTCAGATTTAAATGTATTCCAGTTTTTCGAAATAGTGCATTAAAATATCCGGACAATTTTCGACTCCCAGTGCGGAGGTATCCAGAATCATATGATAGTCATTTACATCACCCCAGGTTTTTCCTGTATGTTCATAATAATAAGAAGCACGCTGTTCATCAGTCTTATCGATTTTCTCTTTTGCATCCTCGTAGGAAAGGTCTTCCAGCTTCATAATGCGTTTGATACGGTCTTCTTTATCAGCACATACGAAAATATTCAGAACATTCATGCGGTCTTTTAAAATATCAGAAGCGCACCGTCCGAGAATGATACATGGTTTTTCGGCAAGATTACGGATGGCTTCTGCCTCGGAGTCATACATGCGGTCATTGACCTGCTGTTCAATATAGGCACGGTCATAGACAGGAATATCCAGTCTTTTGGAAAGTTCATCTGCAATGATACTTGCACCGGTTCCGAAACGACGGCTCATGGTGATTACTAATTTCATATGAATTCCTCCTTTGTATTTGTCAGAATTTATGCGTTGACAGAATCTGTGATTTTTGTGCACAGTTCCTGCAGTTGTTCCATTTGAGAATCATGCAGTGCTGATTTTACAGCGAAGTTTTCTGTCAGAAGTGTCATGTTTTTCAGTTCTGCAAGCTTTGCTTCCATCAGTTTTGCGGACTGCGGAGCCCAGCTTCCGTTTCCTAAAACAGCTACGGTGCGTCCCTGTACCATCAAAGCTTTCATATCTTCCAGATAGTTTGCCATCAGAGGATAAATTCCATTGTTGTAGGTTGGTGCGGCAAGTACAAGATGGCTGTATTTGAAACTGTCAGAAATCAGTTCAGACACATGTGTCTTGGAAATATTGTGGATTTTAATATTGGTGATACCTGCATCAGCAAGCATGGAAGCCAGAACATTCACCATGTTTTCCGTGTTTCCATACATGGAAGCATAGGCGATCATGACACCTTTTGTTTCTGGTTCGTATTTGCTCCAGATATCATATTTTTCCAGAATATAGGAAAGATTGCTTCTCCAGACTGGTCCGTGGAGCGGGCAGATCTTCTGAATATCTAGAGCAGAAGCTTTTTTCAGGACATTTTGTACCTGCATTCCGTATTTTCCAACAATATTGGTGTAATAGCGGCGTGCTTCGTCCAGATAATCACGGTCGAAATCCATCTCATCGTTGAAGATTACTCCGTCCAGTGCTCCGAAAGTACCGAATGCATCGGCAGAGAACAAGACTTTATCGGTCTCATCGTAAGTCATCATAGCTTCCGGCCAGTGCACCATTGGCGCCATCACAAAGTGAAGTGTGTGTTTTCCGCAGGAGAATGTCTCGCCTTCTTTGATGATGATCTTTTTATCTCCAAGATCCATGCCGTAGAACTGATCGATCATCGGAAATGTTTTGGCGTTTCCGATCAGCTTCATATCCGGATAACGCAGGTGCAGATCCTCGATCAAAGCGCAATGATCCGGTTCCATGTGATTGATTACAAGATAATCCAGAGTACGCCCGTTTAAAACAGCGGCGATATTTTCCAGAAACTGTCTGCCTACAGCGTTGTCTACCGTATCGAAAAGGACTGTCTTTTCATCCAGCAGCAAATAAGAGTTGTAGGAAACTCCTTTCTGAATCGGAAAAATGTTTTCAAATAATTCCAGTCTTCTGTCATTGCTTCCGACCCAGTATAAATCTTCGGTTACTTTTCTGACACAATGCATGTTAAAGTTCCTCCTTTATTTTCACTATGATTCTGTCAATCTATAGAAGTTCACATATTAACGTCTATATTTTAACATATTGAGATAAATTCGCAAGGCGGGTATGGGTTTTTGTGCAAAAAAATGACAGTTCCTTATAAAATCCTTAGAATTCGCTCTTAAAGTAAAGCTGTACAAAGAGAAGGGAGAATCATTTTATGGAAGAAATAATTTTGGAAACAAAAGAACTATGCAAGCAGTATCACAAACAGACTGTGCTGAAAAATATCAATATGAGAATTCCGAAAGGGTGTGTATACGGGCTTTTGGGAGCAAATGGCGCAGGAAAAACAACAACCATGAAATGTTTGATGGATTTATATTCATATAAAGGAAAAATTGAAAAAGAAAACATCAAAGTAGGGGCACTCATAGAAGAACCCTGCTTTTATCCATATATGTCAGGACTTAGAAATCTAAAAATAGATAGCATGTATTACAAGGATATATCAGCAAACAGAGTTGAAGATCTTATAAGGGAACTTGATATGTCACAGTACATTGGACAGAAGGTAAAGAAATATTCGCTCGGAATGAAGCAGAGACTTGGACTTGCGTTTGCACTGATGAATGATCCTGATGTGATTATTCTTGATGAACCAATGAATGGTCTTGATCCACAGGGGGTAATGGTACTTAGAAATACATTGAAAAAGCTGGCACATGAAAAAGGGAAAGCGATTCTGATATCAAGCCACATATTATCAGAGATGCAGGTGCTTTGCGATAGATTTGTGTTTATAAAAAATGGGTGTACATTTGAAGAAAAATCAAATGATAATCTTGAAAAGAAATACATGAAAATCATGGAAAAGGAAGTGGACTTATGTTTAGACTTATAAAAATAGAACTTACCAAGATACTATACGGAAAAAGTTTATGGTTCAGTATAGTATGTGCATTGGCAATAATTGTCGGATTCGGAATTTTGTTAAATATGGATGATGTATTTGATAATCCCGGCGAAAAACAGACAGCGTTAGAAGAAAAATATGAGAATTCAAGTGATTGGAAAGAACAGTTGAGGGTTCAGATGGAACTGAATCAATCAATGTCGGATATATATTCCCAGCAAGAAATTAATATGAAAAATGAGATTCTTCAGTATGAAATAAATGAAAATCTGGAACCTTATAAACATAATACAGCATGGGACTTTATAGCCTATACATTTCAGATACTTAATATTGTATTAATAATAATAGCTATCTGGCTTACAACGGGAATAATAATGTCAGAGTATGTCAATAAAACATATAAGCTTGTTTACACAAAGATGTATGAGCGTTGGAAAATATATGTATCAAAATATATTGCATCAATTGTAATTATTGTGTTTATTGCAGTGATGATGATGGTAATGGCATGTGTAGTAGGTGGAGTAATATTTGGACTTGATGGAATATCATCAAAAACTGCAATATGTTTGTATGGAAAAATGATGACAGTTTCTTTAGGTGGGAAAGCGATGTTATATATGTTTTTTGCAATAGTGAAAGCAATTGCAGTGTCAGCAATCTCGTTTTTAATAGCAGAACTATCCAAAAACCAGGTAGTGACAGTCATAGTCGCAATAGTGTGCTCACTTTGGGGCAAAATGCTTTTTAAGAATCTTGTTGAGCATGGCATAACAGTGGGAAAGTATTCATTATTTATGCATTATGATTTTGTTAATTTTATAGATACTCCTGTTATGAAAAATGAAACTGTAATAATCAGCAGTGTAGTAATAGCTGCACATATAGCATTATTTTTAGTAGCAGGAATATGGCTGAATAAGAGAGAAGACTTGTAATAGGAAACAAGGTGGATAGTATGAAATATGAATGTATTAAGCAGTTTGATGAAACAGACTGTGCAGCGGCGTGTATATCGACATTGTGTCGTCATTACGGATTAAAAAAGGGAATAACAAATATAAGAGAACTTGCAGGAACCGACAAAAATGGAACTAATGGAAATGGTATAATAAAAGCACTTACAGCATTGGGGTTTGAGGTAGCTGGTTTTGCATTGGATGACAAGGATATATACTGTAGAGAAATTACATTACCATGTATAGCACATGTAAACAAAGTTGACTGCAATCATTATATGATAATACATGATATAGAACCTGACAAAATAGTAGTTGCTGATCCAGCCGAAGGAATTGTAAAGTATACAAAGGAAAAATTTCTTGAAATATGGTCGGGAGTTTTGTTTCTTGTAAAACCAACATGTAAAATAATGGAATTAGAGGATGATAAATGCAAAATATCATTGATAGATATTATTGGAAAACAAAAAAAATTTGTAGTAGGAATCTTGATATGCTCGGTGATTTATACAGCTATAGGGATAATGTCTACATTGCTTTTTCAGGTAATATTCGATAAAATTATCCCAGAAAATTCTGTTAATGTATTGGCAAAAATTGCACTTGGATTGTGTATTGTATACCTGATTGGAGGGATAATGCAATTTTTGCGTGTAAAGATGATGCTCATATTAGGCAAAAGATTTGATATGGAACTTACATACAACAGCTATGAACACATCATGCATCTTCCTATGAATTTTTTCTCATCTAGGCAGACAGGCGAGATAATATCCAGATTAAACGATGCCTCTAAAATCAGGGATGCACTTTCTGGAGCAACTATAAGTGCCGTGCTGGATATGTTTATGGCAATTATAGCCGCTGTAGTTTTATTTATGATAAATAAGAAATTATTTGTAATTGTATGTATAATTGGACTTATGTATTTCATATTAAATTTTTTATTTATAGAGAAAATAAAGAAAAATAACCAGACAGTGATGGAAAAAAATTCTCAGACAAATGCCATGTTTATCGAGACTGTAAAAGGTGCAGAAACAATAAAGGCATGTGGTGCGGAAAGGACGATTTGTGACAATTCAAAAAAAATATTTGTAAGTTTGTTAAATGCGGCAATGCATTCGCAGGAAATAGAAAGTATTGTGACTATAATATCCGGAATAATTAGTAACTGTGGATACGTGGTTGTGCTTTGGATAGGTGTTGGTCTGATAGTTCAGGGAAAAATGTCAATTGGAACTCTTCTTATGTTTTATTCCTTAATTGGCTATTTTTTTTCACCGGTAGAAAGCCTAATGTCATTGCAGACGAGCTTGCAGGGGGCAGTTGTGGCATTTGAAAGATTGCAACAAATGCTTAGTATTGACAAAGAAAAAACAGGTACAGAGGAAGATGATATATGTGCAGGCGAAATAAATGTGGAAAACTTGTCATTTCAATATGGTACAAGGAAGCATATAATAAAAGATATGAGCTTCTCAATTCATAAAAATGAGAAAATTGCAATAGTTGGTGAAAGTGGATCTGGAAAAACAACTTTGGCCAGATTGCTTCTCGGATTTTACGATGTAAGGAGAGGAAGTATTAAATTTGGAGATAAGGACATATGTGATATAAACAAAAAAGTGCTTAGAAAGAAAATAGCATATGTATCACAAGAACCTTATTTTTTTAAGGGAACATTAAAGGAAAATATACTATTTGGTAATAATGATTTGGTATCGGAAATGGATATAATAAAAGTACTGGAGCAGGTCAAACTTGATAAATACATTGATGAGAATCCGGAAGGAATGCATACAAAATTACAGGAAAATGCAACCAATCTTTCGGGAGGACAAAGACAAAGACTTAGTCTTGCAAGAGCACTTATTAGAAAGCCAGAGGTTCTTATATTGGACGAAGCAACAAGCAATCTTGATGTGATAACAGAAAAGTCAATTACTGAATCAATAGACAGTATAAAAGGTATGACAATCATAGTAATTGCACATAGACTTAGCACAATAAAAAGATGTGACAGAATATTTGCGATATGTGATGGAAAAATAAAGGAAGCCGGGACACACGATGAACTAATGCATAAGAAAGGATTTTATTATTCATTATGGAAGGAACAGTTATAAAACAAAATCATAATTTCCTGAAATTAATGTCATTTGTATTGGGATATATTTTTCTGCTTGGAATATCTATGCTCTCCGTTTACGGCGTAAATGATGAAACGTCCCTATACAGAGAGGTGCTGCAGGGAACACTGGCAGAACTTGCCGGAGTATGTGCCATTATAGCGTTGTATCTGTGCGTGATCAGGAAAAAACTCGCGGCGACAGCAGTATATAAACTGTCATATTCAAACAAAAAAGTGATAACAGGACTTTTTCTGGTATGTCCACTGGTTGTATTTTTGTATGCCAACATTGTAAATGTAAATTTCAGCAATATATTTCAGGCAGTTGAAAAAACAAGCTGGCTGGAGCTGGCACAGAATCTGTTATTTGTGCCACTGGCTGCCATATTAGGACCTGTGTTTGAGGAGTTTTGCTGCAGGGTAATGTGTATAAGTGTTTTCAAAAGCAAAACAGGTAAGATCATAGCATTTATTCTTACAACCGTGCTGTTTGCCTTTTGTCATGGATCTGATTTTGCATCGCATATACCGGGTGGCCTGATATTTGGAATTGTATTTCTTGTTTCTGAAAATATAATGCTTACAATCGTATTACATATGGCGTGGAATACCGCAACATTTATTGTGCCGGACTTGTCCCAAGCCGTTGCACTGCTTATGCCACAAAAGGTAAAAGGAATATGGGGTAGCCCAATAATAGCAGTGGTAATATTGGTATTAGCATTTATAATAGGTGTAATAATGCTTATGAAAAATTTTAATAAGGAAAAGGAGGGCTAAAATATGTATTCATGGATTATTTGGTTTTTAACAGGTAAATAAATATCTAGTACAACGGATATTTAATAAATATCCTATTTATAACCATTGATTTCTTCCTC
>OMGJ01000953.1_pt1 | contig 14466 bp, 13 predicted proteins | sample 1645811 | NCBI WGS metagenome assembly OMGJ01 (sample SAMN05578589, study PRJEB25193) | human gut metagenome | biome: Human Microbiome; feature: human-associated habitat; material: feces | host: Homo sapiens | place: USA:Birmingham | reverse complement strand
GCTCTTCCGATCTGGTTATATTCGTATCGTCAAGGTCAGATTCTCCGACAAGCACCACATGATTAATGATTTGCTTCAGAACTTAGCAGATCAGCTCAGCGAGCAGGTATTTACAGACTTGATTCAGTTGCTTTTTGATGAAAAAATCATCACTGAACGTGAGGGAAATTTGATTTTAGCAACTGCTAGTGATGATGTTTTAGGCGAAGATGCGGCTGCTATTCGTTCGCGTATTCTACGCTCGCTATTACTTAGATTGGATAGAAAAGGAAATTAGATGACGACATATTCAAGAAAAATGCAGGCCATTTTCCATCGTGCTCAGCTTGAGGCAGAGCGTTTTGGAAGTCCTTTCTTGGAGACTTGGCATGTGCTTCTGGCTATGGTTGAGGTTCCAGGATCTGTAGCCTACCTAACATTTACTGATTTTGAGGACCGTATTCGTGCGGAAGAGATTGAGACCGCTGCTGTACTAGCGATGGAGAAAAGTCCAAAAGACTTGTCTGAATCCGATATTATCGATTTACGTGCACAGTCACATGCTTTAGAGGTTATGTTGCAAGAGGCAGAGGGAATTGCTAGTGTGACTGGTGCTGTAGAGGTAGGGTCTGAACATGTATTGATGGCCTTTCTTCTTCATAAGGATTTGATGGTTTGTCGTCTCCTTGAAGTTGCTGGTTTTCAATATAAGGATGACAGCGATAAGCCTCGCATTATCGATTTACGACGTTCTTTGGAGCGTTACGCAGGTCTTAGTAAGCAAGATTTGAAGGCCATTCATGACCTTCGTAAGCCTAAAAAATCAAAGGCATCAGGAAATTTTGCTAATATGATGCAGCCTCCTCAATCTTCTACTGGGGAACTGTCAGATTATACCAAAGACTTAACGGCAGTAGCCGAATTAGATGCTCTTGATCCTGTTATTGGACGTGAGAAAGAGATTTCACGCATGATTCAGGTTTTGAGTCGTAAAACGAAGAATAACCCAGTTCTTGTAGGTGAAGCAGGTGTTGGTAAGACGGCACTTGCGCTTGGCTTGGCACAGCGTATTGCTTCAGGCGAAGTACCTTTTGAGCTGGCTGATATGCGTATCTTAGAGCTTGATATGATGAGTGTGGTTGCAGGAACACGTTTCCGTGGCGATTTCGAAGAACGTATGAATCAGATCATTGATGAGATTGAAGCTGATGGAAAAATCATTCTTTTTATTGACGAATTGCATACGATTATTGGTTCTGGTTCAGGTATTGATAGCACCTTAGATGCGGCGAATATTTTGAAACCCGCTCTAGCACGTGGAACTCTTCATATGGTTGGAGCAACTACTCAAGCTGAGTACCAGAAGCATATTGAGAAAGATGCAGCTCTTTCTCGCCGTTTTGCTAAGATTACAATTGAGGAGCCAAGTGTACCTGAGGCGATTGATATTCTAAAAGGCCTACGTTCGTCTTATGAAGACTATCATCGTGTAACGATTACTGATGAGGCGGTTGAGACAGCAGTCAAGGCAGCCCACCGTTATTTGACGAGTAAAAACTTGCCTGACTCTGCCATTGATCTTTTAGATGAAGCGAGTGCAACTGTTCAAGGTCGTATCAAAAAAGAAGCCAAACGTGAGATAACGCCTTTGGATGAAGCGCTTCTATCTGGTGATATGAAGGCTGCTGTTAAACAATATAAAGCTAGCCAAAAAGCAAAATTACCAGAACCTGCCTTGGTAGATGCAGATCAGATTATGCAAACCCTTAGTCGTCTATCAGGTATTCCTGTTGAGAAGATGACTCAGGCAGATAGCAAGCGTTACTTGAATCTGGAAGCAGAGCTTCATAAACGTGTTATTGGTCAAGACGAAGCAGTTTCAGCGATTAGTCGTGCTATTCGTCGTAACCAGTCAGGTATTCGTACTGGAAAACGTCCGATTGGTTCCTTCATGTTCCTTGGACCTACTGGTGTTGGTAAGACAGAGTTGGCCAAGGCTTTGGCGGAAGTTCTCTTTGATGATGAGTCAGCTTTGCTTCGCTTTGACATGTCAGAATACATGGAAAAATTTGCGGCTAGCCGACTTAACGGTGCTCCTCCAGGTTATGTTGGATATGATGAGGGTGGTGAATTAACAGAGAAAGTTCGCAATAAGCCTTACTCAGTTCTCCTCTTTGACGAGGTGGAAAAGGCTCACCCAGATATTTTCAACATCCTCTTACAGGTTTTGGATGATGGTGTCTTGACGGATAGTCGAGGTCGTAAAGTCGATTTCTCAAATACCATTATCATTATGACTTCGAACTTGGGAGCGACTGCTCTTCGTGATGATAAGACTGTTGGTTTTGGAGTCCAAGACATTTCTCATAATCACCAAGCAATGCAGTCACGTATCATGGAAGAACTTAAGAAGGCCTACCGTCCAGAGTTTATCAACCGTATTGATGAAAAGGTTGTCTTCCATAGTCTAGAGGAAGAGCAACTTCGTGAGATTGTCAAGATTATGATGAAACCGTTGGTATCAGCTTTGACTGAAAAAGGGATTGACTTGAAATTCCAACCAGCTGCTCTCAAGCATTTAGCTAAAGATGGCTATGATGTTGAGATGGGTGCTCGTCCATTACGTCGCACGATTCAAACTCAAGTGGAGGACAAGTTATCTGAGCTCTTACTAGGTGGTCAAGTAGTTAGTGGACAAACTCTTAAAATCGGCTGCTCGAAAGATAAATTAACCTTTACAGTAGTGTAAAAATCAAACAAATAGACAGATTACAGGTGTAGTCTGTCTTTTTTTGTGTCAATAGGAGTCAAGATAGAGTCAATCTTTCTGTAAAGATGGGGTAAAAGAAAAAGCCGAGCAAAGCTCGACTGTAATAATTAGAGTTTTTCGTTGACAAAGTTGACAAAGTGATTCCACCAGACCTTGAGGAAGAAGCTTTTCTTAACTTCTTTACCAGCAACCAGTTCCATGCTAGGCATACCTTGGTTAGGCAAGTAACCTTCTCCTACAAGTGACTTATCTTCAAAGGTAGCAGTTCCAACCTTGTCACTTGAGTTGACAGGGGCTTGGACTTGATTTGTAGTAACTTTAATATGTTTACTATTGTTAGCATCTATTTTTTGGATGATATTAAAGTCAGACTTAGCAACAGCAGTGACTTGCTTAGATTTCCCATCAAGGACAGGGGCTTGGCTTTTACCGATGGCTTGTCCTTTTTTGGCAATGGTCTTGCTTTCCCAATGATAGACTACGTAATTAAGTAGGTCATTGGTTGCAGTGAAACGGGCGTAGTCATCAGTATCGGTATTATCAGCATTCAAAATGACTGTGATAATGCTCATGCCGCTTTCATTTGAGTGGGCCACGAAGGAAGCACCGGCTAAATCAGTGGTCCCTGTTTTTAGGCCATCCACTCCTTTACGGTAACTAGGTTGTCCCTTGAGCATATAGTTGAAGGTTTTGAGTTTGTTGACACCATCAAAATCAGCTTCAGTTTTTTTAGTGATATCGAGAATTTCAGGATATTCTTTCACTACGTGTTGTGCAATGATAGCAACATCTTTAGCACTCATGGTATTTTCTTCGTCTGATTTAGAGCCTGGATAGATATTGTCACCTAAGTAAGAATTATTGAGACCAGAGGCATTGACAATCTTGGCATCAGTGATACCCCAATCTTTAAGTTGGGCTTTCATTATGTCGACAAACTTACTTTCGGTTCCTCCGATTTCCTCGGCTAGAGCAATAGATGCACTGTTGGCACTGGAAATAAGAGTTGCGTCAAGAAGTTGTTTGACAGTGTATTTGCGGGCGTCTAGTGGAATATTAGATACTCCGGTACTGACAGTTAGTTCAAAGGGGTAGTCAGAAATGTCAACTTTGCTGTTCCACTTGAGGTCTCCCTGATCTACCGCTTTATAAACCATATAGGCTGTTAGAAGCTTGGTAATAGAGCCAATCCCCGTAGAGGTGGTTGCATCTTTTTCGTATAAAATTTTGCCAGTATTAGCTTCGACAGCGATGGCATGTTTGGCTGCGGCATTATATCCTTTTTTCTTATCTGTTGCAAAAGCAGGGGCTACGCTACCCAGACAGAGTAAGAAGGTCATCATAAGCGTAATCAGTTTTTTCATGGTTTGTTCCTTCATGTGTTTTGGATATTTATTATACCACATTTTGAGAGGAACTTAAGGTGTTGAGAAGGAGCTTTTACTTACAAGAATAATTTTTAAAGCAAGATAAAACTACCTTTTGATATCTAAAAGGTAGTTTTGTGTTTACTTGTTTCCTGTAAAGAAATTAACGATATGGTTCCACCAAACTTTTAAGAAGAAACTTTTCTTGATAGATTGGTTGGCTGTTACAGAAATTTGAGGTGGATCAGAGATGTAACCTGTTCCAACGAGATCCTTATCATCAAAGGTCGCTGTTCCAATAGTGTCACCTTTTTTGATAGGGGCTGTTATAGTTTTTGCTTTGATTTTAACAGCATCATTTTTGCTGTTTATTTTTTGAACGACTGTAAGGTCTGACTCGAGTTTAGCAGAGATGGTTTGACTGTCTCCATCGGCTACCTTAATATCATTTTTCTTGACGATTTGTCCCTTGGTGTTGAGGGTTTTGATTTTCCAGTTTTGAGTCACATAATCTAGCAACTCATTTGTGGCCGTGAATCTGGCTGCTTCATCTTCTCCGCCATTGTCCGCATTCATAACAACGGTAATTAAACTCATGCCATTTTCATTGGCGTGGGCTACAAAGGATGCCCCTGCAAGTTCAGTTGTTCCAGTCTTGAGTCCATCAACGCCTTCACGGTAGTTGTCTTGTCCCTCCAACATGTAGTTGTGCGTCGTTAATTTGTTGTCACCTTCGAAATCAGTTTCGGTTTGCTTGGTGATTTCAAGTACCTGAGGATAGTCTTTGATGAGGTGGTCTGCAATAATGGCAACATCTAGAGCGCTCATAGTATTTTCGTCATCTGCTTTAGAGCCAGGATAGCGGTTATCCCCAAGGTATTTATTGTTTAGGCCAGAAGCGTTAAATAATTTAGCATCTGTAATGCCCCATTCTTTAAGTTGGGCTGTCATAGTGTCAACAAAGGCACTCTCTGATCCTGAGATTTTTTCAGCTAGAGCAATAGCAGCACTGTTAGCGCTGGAAATGAGGGTGGCATCCAGGAGCTGTTTAACAGTGTATTTTCGGGAATCTAGTGGGACATTTGAAACTTCTGAATCAACGGTTAAGTTGAAAGGATAGTCTGAAATATCTACTTCAGTGTCCCAGGTAATTTTTCCTTGGTCAACTGCTTTATAGACCATGTAGGCTGTTAGGATTTTAGTCATTGAAGCCACACCATCAGGAGTAGTGGCGTCCTTTTCATAGAGGACTTTCCCAGTAGTTGCTTCGATAGCAATCGCATGTTTAGCAGAAACATTGAAGTTATCTGTCTGTTCTTGTGCTAGAGCAGGTGTTACTAGGCCTAGTAAGATTAAGGCAATCATAATGATGTGTTGTAATTTTTTCATAGTCATTCCTTTGTCTCTCATAAGTGTTTATTATATCACAAAACGACTTAAATATCTGAGAGAAAGGGAGACTTGGGCGCTAACTTATGCCGGAGCTCTGCCATTTTTGACTATATTATGGTAAAATGAAAGTTATATCAAATGAATGACATAAAGTTGACCGGTTCGTTTTTTTAAGGGCTGGTCATGGATAAAAAGAGGGATCAAACATGGCTAAACAAACTTTTGAGATGACCTTTGCAGGACGCCCGCTTGTCGTTGAAGTTGGGCAGGTAGCCAAGCAGGCTAATGGTGCTGTCGTCGTGCGTTATGGAGATACAACTGTATTATCAACAGCTGTTATGTCTAAAAAGATGGCAACTGCAGATTTCTTTCCTTTACAGGTTAATTATGAGGAAAAAATGTATGCAGCTGGTAAGTTCCCGGGTGGCTTTAATAAGCGTGAGGGTCGTCCTTCAACAGATGCCACTTTGACTGCTCGCCTTATTGACCGTCCTATTCGTCCTATGTTTGCGGAGGGCTTTCGTAACGAAGTTCAAGTCATTAACACCGTCCTCTCTTATGATGAGAATGCTAGTGCTCCGATGGCGGCTATGTTTGGGAGTTCTTTAGCTCTTTCTATCTCTGATATTCCTTTCAATGGTCCGATTGCTGGGGTTCAAGTGGCCTATGCTGCAGAAGATTTCATCATCAACCCAAGTGCAGCGGATAAGGAAGTTTCACTTTTAGATTTGACAGTGGCAGGTACCAAGGAAGCTATCAATATGGTAGAGTCAGGTGCCCAGGAATTGTCTGAGGATATTATGTTGCAAGCACTCTTGAAGGGACATGAGGCTATTCAAGAGTTGGTTGATTTCCAAAATTATATCGTTGCAGCTGTTGGTAAGGAAAAGGCTGAGGTTGAACTTCTACAAGTTGATGCTGATTTGAAAGTCGAGATCGAAACGGCTTATTATGATCAGTTAGCTAAGGCTGTTCAGGTGGAAGAAAAACTGGCGCGTGAAGCAGCAACTCAGGCTGTAAAAGAAGAAGTCCTCGCTTCTTATCAAGAACGCTTTGCAGAAGATGAAGATAAGGAAACCATTCTGCGTGATGTGGCAGAAATCCTTGAGCAGATGGAACATGCTGAAGTACGCCGTCTCATTACCGAGGATAAGGTTCGTCCAGATGGTCGTCGTGTGGATGAAATCCGTCCTTTGGACGCAGAGATTGACTTTCTTCCTAAGGTTCATGGTTCAGGTCTCTTTACACGTGGACAAACTCAAGCCTTGTCAGTTTTGACTTTAGCACCTATGAGTGATACACAACTTGTTGATGGTTTGGATCCAGAGTATAAGAAACGCTTCCTTCACCACTATAATTTCCCTCAGTATTCAGTGGGTGAAACAGGGCGTTACGGTGCACCAGGTCGACGTGAAATAGGTCACGGAGCCTTAGGTGAACGTGCCCTTGCTCAGGTTCTTCCAAGTGTTGAAGAGTTCCCTTATGCTATCCGTTTGGTAGCAGAAGTCTTGGAGTCAAATGGTTCTTCATCACAAGCTTCTATTTGTGCAGGAACCTTGGCTCTTATGGCTGGTGGTGTACCTATTAAGGCACCTGTTGCAGGGATAGCCATGGGACTTATCTCAGATGGTACTAACTACACTGTCCTGACTGATATTCAAGGTTTAGAAGACCATTTTGGAGATATGGACTTTAAAGTAGCTGGTACACGTCAAGGAATTACAGCTCTTCAGATGGATATTAAGATTTCAGGTATTACACCTGCCATTCTCGAAGAGGCTTTGGCTCAAGCCAAGGTAGCTCGTTTTGAGATTCTTGACGTTATTGAGTCAGCAATCGCTGAGCCACGTCCAGAATTGGCACCAACAGCACCTAAGATTGACAGTATTCAGATTCCTGTTGACAAGATCAAGGTTGTCATCGGTAAAGGTGGCGAAACGATTGACAAGATTATCGCTGAGACTGGTGTCACTATTGATATTGATGAAGAAGGTCTTGTTCAGATTTTCTCTAGTGATCAGGATGCCATTAACCGTGCTAAAGCTATCATCTCCGATCTTGTACGTGAAGCTAAGGTTGGAGAGGTTTACACTGTACCAGTTGTGCGTATTGAAAAGTTCGGTGCCTTCGTCCACCTTTTCAATAAGACAGATGCTCTCATCCACATCTCAGAACTAGCTTGGGAACGTACTGAGCATGTCGAAGATGTGGTTAAAGTTGGGGGTACGGTAACTGTTAAGATTATCAAAATCGATGAAAAAGGACGTATCGATGCCTCAATCAAGACCTTGCTTCCTAAGCCTGAAAAGATTGAGGACGGAGAAAATAAAGGAGAGCATCGTCACCGCCGTCGTTCTCATCACAAACCACGCCACCATAATGAAAATGGTGAAGCACCGAAAAATCCTGATAAATCAGAAACGAAAGAACAGACAGAAGAATGACAGAAAATCAAGAATTGCAAGCTTTTGATGAAACTCTAAAAGAATTTTTAAAGGAACCAGACCACTTTTTGACTAGTCTGGCTTTGGTTAATCACCTACAACGTACTCCCGTCTTGGCTGCCCAAGACCTCTACGCAGTTGAAGTGGAAGGAAAGAAGGTTGTTCCTGTCTTCACCAATGAACAGGACCTACAATCTTTCAAAGCTACTCAAGAGAGTGCTCGAGAACAGACTTGGATAGAACGTTCAAGCTTAGATATCCTAACACAACTGGTTCAGGCAGAGCTTTTTGGTCTTGCTTTCAATTTAAAAGAGGATGGTGATTTCTCGAATACTACTCTTTTTGCAAGCAGTGAACTCATCCAGTTTATCAACTATTTCACTCAGACCCTTAATAATCTTTTGGGTGAGGAAAATCAAAAGGCAGCTCCTAAAGATAAGATTTATCTTGTTCCAGCCTTCATTCACAAACGCGAGGAAGATGGCCAGGATGACCGTTTCTTTGCGACCATGTCGAATGCAGAGGGACAAAGTTATGTGCCTGTGTTTACGAACTTAACGAGCTTTGCAAAATGGTACGGTAACGAGACTTTTGGTCTACCTTTCCGTAAGGCTAAAGGGACGATTTTACAGTGGCCACTGTCAGAAATTTACCAGCCTTCAACAGGTGAAAATGAGTTGGATAAGGTTCAAGGTATTGTCATCAATCCGTTTGATGAGCAGCCTGAGTTAGTCGACTGGTCTTATTTTGAAGGGGATAGCGAGTAGACCTAGTGTTGGTAGCTTTCCACTTTAAATAATAATAGGGCCACAGCAAACAATAATAACAATAATGATGTAAGGAGTGACCTAAATGGGTTGGTGGAAAGAAAGTATTGATATAGTAAAGAAAAATGACCCGGCAGCTCGGACGAGTCTAGAGGTTCTTTTAACCTACCCTGGCTTAAAAGCCTTGGCTGCTCATCGTATCTCACATTTTCTCTGGCGCCACCATTGTCGACTCTTAGCGCGTATGCATAGTCAGTTTTGGCGCTTTTGGACTCAAATTGAGATTCACCCAGGGGCTCAGATTGCTGAAGGTGTCTTCATTGACCATGGCTCTGGCCTTGTTATTGGTGAGACAGCTGTTGTGGAGAAGGGTGCTATGCTTTACCACGGTGTCACTTTAGGTGGTACTGGTAAAGATGTCGGAAAACGTCACCCAACCGTTCGTGAGGGTGCCTTGGTTTCAGCTCATGCTCAGGTCATAGGCCCTATTGAGATTGGAAAGAATGCTAAGGTCGGTGCGGCAGCTGTGGTTGTTGCGGATGTCCCAGAAGATGTTACAGTCGTTGGTGTTCCTGCTAAGGTTGTGCGTGTTCATGGTCAAAAGGATGAAGAAGTTATTCACGATATTGAAGAAGGACGTGAATACTATAGCGAAAAACTAGAAGACCTTCTAAAAGCAGCTAGCTTTCATTCATCACGTCTATAAGGAAAGGAAACGATGAAACTATTTAGTTCAAAGGTGACTCGATTGACGGTCGTGGGCCCTCTTGCCCTTGTTTACATTGCTTTACATAGAGCAGACTATAGTATGGCCGCCTTATGGTTTTGCATTGCTCTGTTATGGGCCGGTCTTGTTTTTAAGCAACGACACAAGTGAGATTTGAGTAATGAAAAAATTCTTCAAGGACAATCCTTTTTTGGTCTTCTATATAGTTGGGAGTTTTCTTTCAGCTATGTCTCTCTTAGCTCAAGGTCAGCTAGATGCGGCTATTTGGATTATCATTCTCGTTATACTCTTGTGTTTGTACCTAAACCATATCAAAGATAAAAAATAGTTTCCAGTTAATTGAAAGGAATCTCTAGTGATTAAAATTTATGATACGATGACGCGTTCGCTCCGTGATTTTGTACCTTTGACAGAAAATGTTGTCAATATGTATGTCTGCGGACCAACAGTTTACAATTATATTCATATCGGAAATGCCCGTTCAGCAGTAGCTTTTGATACTATTCGTCGTTATTTTGAGTATTGTGGCTACACAGTCAACTATATTTCTAACTTTACGGATGTAGATGATAAGATTATCAAGGCAGCCAATGAAGCTGGTATTTCAACTAAGGAATTGTCGGACAAGTTTATCGCGGCCTTTATGGAAGATACCGGACAACTTGGCATCAAACCAGCGACACAAAATCCACGTGTTATTAACTACATGGATGAAATCATTGCATTTGTGTCAACCTTGGTTGACAAAGGATTCGCCTATGTCTCTGAAGGTGATGTTTACTTCCGAGTAGCTAAGTCAAACAACTATGCTAAATTGGCTAACAAGACCTTGGAAGATCTTGAAATTGGTGCAAGCGGACGTACGGATGCTGAAACAGAACGTAAGGAAAATCCTCTAGATTTTGCCCTTTGGAAAGCTGCTAAAGAGGGAGAAGTTTCTTGGGATAGCCCATGGGGACCTGGTCGTCCTGGTTGGCACATCGAATGTTCTGTTATGGCGACTGAAATCCTTGGAGATACTATCGATATTCATGGTGGAGGGGCAGACCTTGAGTTTCCACACCATACCAATGAAATTGCCCAATCAGAAGCCAAAACTGGCAAGACCTTTGCTAACTACTGGATGCATAATGGTTTTGTCAATGTGGATAATGAAAAAATGTCAAAATCCTTGGGTAACTTCGTGACCGTTCACGATATGCTTCAAACGGTTGATGGTCAAGTGCTTCGCTTCTTCCTAGCAACACAACAGTATCGTAAACCAATTAACTTTACAGAAAAAGCTATCCATGATGCTGAAGTCAATCTTAAGTATTTGAAAAATACCCACAGTCTTCCGTTGACAGATCTGGTGAATCAAGCTGAGTTGCAAACTTATCTTGACGCCTTCCAAGAAGCTATGGATGATGATTTTAATACGGCAAACGGAGTGACTGTTCTGTTTGACATGGCTAAATGGATTAATTCAGGCAATTATGATCAAACCGTTAAGGATGCTTTTGAAAAAATGCTCCAAGTCTTCGGTATTGTTTTCGAAGAAGAAGTCCTTGATGAAGATATCGAAAAACTCATTGAAGAGCGTCAAGCGGCGCGTGCCAACAAGGACTTTGCGACAGCAGACCGCATTCGTGATGAGTTAGCTGCTCAAGGTATCAAACTTCTTGATACCAAGGAGGGCGTGAGGTGGACACGTGACTAAACATCTTGATGTCAACCTTATTAATGGTATTGCTCTCGCTTTTGAGGGAGATGCTGTTTATTCCTTGTACATTCGCCGTCACCTGATTTTTCAAGGTCAGACCAAGCCAAACCAACTGCACCGTCTAGCTACACGCTATGTTTCAGCTAAGGCCCAGGCTAGTCTCATTGAAAAAATGCTGGAGCAAGAGCTTTTGACTGAAAAAGAGCTAGACATCTATAAACGAGGTCGTAATGCGAATAGCCATACCAAGGCTAAAAATACAGATGTTATTACCTATAAAATGTCAACAGGCTTCGAAGCAGTCATGGGCTATCTTCATATGACAGAGGATATCGCTCGCTTAGAGGAACTGATTGCTTGGTGTATTGACGAAGTTGAAAAAGAAATCTAAAAATTCTGCCGAGAGCAGGATTTTTTGTTTAAAGGCTATAAAAATTGTAACAGTTAGCCAGAGTTTCAAAATTTAGATTATTTGATAATCAAAGTAATTCGGCGTCTTGACAATAAAAAATAAGATGAAACTAATATTTAGCACCTTGAAAATGAGAAAGTTAAGGGATGTCTGACACGTGTAAAACCCCGATATAATAGCGTTTTTTAATAAAACTAATTTGACAGAAAGTAAAAAAAAAGTCTATAATATTAGTAAATGAGGCCATCTAAAAAATGAGGAGGTGAATGGAAATAGCTAAGAAAAAAGTTTTCTATACAACTTTTGCTGCTTTGATTTTATCTAGCTTTACGCTTCAAACAGGTAAAGCAGATGAAGTTCAGGTAAAACCTGATGAAGCTAAAATAGATTATGTTAATAGTGAGGCACCGGCTCCAGTTGCTCCTCAGGCTGATTTTTCTTCAGTAGGAGCTAAGGCAGAGTCAGCGAGTCAAGTAAGTTCAGTAGTGACCTCAACGTCACTGATGGTTGTCTCTTCAAGTGAGACAGATGAGGGGCTTCTTGAGGTACATTCTCAAGTTGATATCGTGGAGACTAGTGTTTCTACGACGACACCTCATTCAGAAGAGGCTCGTGCCCAGGCTTTTGGTGAGGATCGATCAGTAGCGGCATCTGAACGAGGAGATGCAAACCCAACATCTGATTCTGAACAAGCAAAACCAAATATTGTGCTTACTTATGATAAGTCTCGTGAGGCTACAGCGACTGCAGAGTCTCAAGCTGTGACTTCAATGTATAAGAGTGAAAGCACACTATACACATCTGAACTTGCTGGAAATACACATGCAGTTATAGAAAAATCAGAGTATTCTTCACTGGATTCTCATACGACATCTGTAAGTGCGACTCCTACTAGCCAAGCTATTGCAACTTCTGAAGTCGCTTCTGAGTCTGCAAGTACTGCAAGTTCTCTTGCATCTACGGCTCCAGAAACGAGTCAGTTAAATAATAATTCAGAAGATAGCTTAACTGTCCTTACGGTTGGCTGGAAAGATTCATCATCAACTTCTGAGGTCTTTGAAACTTCTGTAGTGGTTTCTATGTTGCAAAGTGAGAGTTTGACCTATTCGTCAGAGGTAACCTTTACGGATGGACTTACTTCAGAAATCTTAGCAACTCCAATCACTTCTGAAGTTTATACCGTTGTTCCAAAACGAGACAGTACTGGAGCGCTTCTTGAAGATCAACCTGCTGTTACAGGGAATACAGATATTCTTTATTTAGCACGTGGTGAAATCTTTAACGTCAACTTTGATGTTAACAAGATGGAAGGTAAGAAGATTAAGGGCCTTAATCTAGTCCTTGATGGCAAACAAATTCATCACAGTTACTTTGTTGAAGGAACTCTGGATGAGGTCAATGCTGGTTTGAGTGCCTACCATTTGGCAGAACAAACGACTGGTATTCATAAAATGACCTTTGAGTTGATTGATACGAATAACAATATTCATTACCTGACACAGACTTTTAGCGTCTTCAATGAAGGCGAGCGTCCAGTGACACCTGATAGTTACCGTAGGAATCAGTATTCATCAACAACGACTGTACCGGTTACTTATAATACCAGTGCAAATAGCTACACTGAAACAGCCAATCATATACAAGCTACGGCTGTTAATGAGTTGGCTGAGACAACTAGAGCGTTAACACAGCAATTAGCAGAACAAATTGCTGAGGTTTTGAGTGGTTGGTCTTCAGCGATTTCTGGAAATAGTTCAACAAGCACAGGTTCAATTGATATCTTCCAAGCAGCAGGTAAAACCATTACTCAAGCTGCGAGAAAGATTGCAGAATCAATCTCAGATCCAGATACAATTGGTAAGCAAGCTTTGGCTGCTGCAACTGTTGTTCTCGTTCTTCTAGTGCTTTACCTAGCAGCAATTACATTTATTTAACATGCTTTGCCCTCGTAAGAGGGCTTTTTTTATGATAGAATTAGCTTATGAAAACAACTAAAGAATCAAGTCTAGACATTGTTTATGGTGTGCATGCCGTAACAGAGAGTCTGGAAGCAAATACTGGTAATAAACTCTATATTCAAGATGATCTTCGAGGGAAAAATGTTGATGCTATTAAGGCTTTGGCAGCTGAAAAGAAGGTTTCCATCTCTTGGACACCTAAGAAAACCCTGTCTGATATGACAGGTGGAGCTGTGCATCAAGGTTTTGTTCTTCGTGTGTCAGAGTTCGCTTATTCTGAACTCTCAGTTATTATGGATAAGGCTGAACAAGAGGAGAATCCTCTAGTCCTTATTTTAGATGGACTTAACGACCCTCATAACTTTGGTTCTATCCTACGTACAGCTGATGCTACTCAGGTGACAGGAGTTATTATTCCTAAGCATCGTGCTGTGGGGGTAACACCTGTCGTTGCCAAGACATCAACAGGGGCCGTGGAGCATATTCCCATTGCCCGAGTGACTAATCTTAGCCAAACTCTTGATAAACTTAAAGAAGCAGGCTTCTGGGTATTTGGGACAGATATGGATGGCACACCATCTCATAAATGGAACACAGCTGGGAAGGTTGCCCTTATCATTGGTAATGAAGGCAAGGGAATCTCTGCTAACATCAAGAAGCAAGTGGATGAGATGATTACTATTCCTATGAGTGGTCATGTGCAGAGCCTTAATGCCAGTGTGGCAGCTGCAGTTCTCATGTATGAAGTTTATCGAAACCGATTGTAACTATGAAAAAAAGAATACTTCTAGTTGATGGTTATAATATGATTGCCTTTTGGCAAGAAACCCGTCAACTTTTTAAGACCAATCAGCTTGATCAAGCTCGTGAAACATTGCTTCGTAAGCTTAATCATTATGAGATCGGAAGAGCGTCGTGTAGGGAAAGAGTGTAGATCTCGGTGGTCGC
>OMGJ01000951.1_pt1 | contig 14518 bp, 11 predicted proteins | sample 1645811 | NCBI WGS metagenome assembly OMGJ01 (sample SAMN05578589, study PRJEB25193) | human gut metagenome | biome: Human Microbiome; feature: human-associated habitat; material: feces | host: Homo sapiens | place: USA:Birmingham | reverse complement strand
GCTTTCAAAATGTGAAACTCGTTTACAAAACGGGAGTCTCGGGTGACTATTGAGCTCGCTTATACCTTCCTTTAAAAAAAGTATTATATATAAGTGTACATATGGTAATAATAGATACCACTATTGACACAATAAATTTTATATTATCTTGCATAATCTTTTGTATCCCTTCATCTATAATATTATTATATTGGTTGACCTTTGAGCTTGCGCTAGTAGCCTCATTATATCTTATTTTCCGTTCTTTCAATTTCTATAGGAAATTTTCCAAGTCCTATAGCATTTGCAACTCATTTCCCATTTTATAGCACAATTCTATCAAACATTTCTATCATATTAAAATTCTGAAAATCTAACTTGCACTATATAGTGACTTCCAATGTCCCTACAAAAACTATAAATTATTTAACAGATAAGCCATATTGTTAAGGTTATTATTTAAATCCTTCATAAATCGCTCCCATTCTTCATTTTCATATACAGCATATTCTTCCGAAAGAAATTTTATTAAATTATCAAATATGCCATCAAGTTTCTCTTTTACTTCTTCTTTTTTTTCTAGTTCAGCTAAATTGATACAATTTTGTTTCTCATAGGGAATTTGATATTTTACTATCGGTAGGCGAATCCGTATCTTCATCGCACCATGTCTCTCTTTTATTTGTGGGACAACATTACCATTTATAATTAACTAAATCGGCTAAATTACTTTATTAGTTAATACTTAAGTTGTAAATTTTTTATAAAGTAACGAATCAAAATCTTGGAGATACCGTTTCACATTTGATAAAATTATATGATTTTCGCTTTGTATACCAAAGATCTTTCGTCCTGCATATCATATAACTGTTAAATATTGTCTATCTCGGTATTAAGCCTTCGGGAACTTACTGCGTTTCAACTAATAAAATAAACCATGTCTCCTTTTCAGTCAAAAAAATAAGAGGACAGATTCTCTCCATCCTCTCAAAAATTAATTGGGTTACCCCCTTTCTATCATCCCTTAAATTCCGTTCTTTTTAGATAACTCTATTTTGAATCACTGCGAATGTAAAATGTTGCTCTGCCCGATCCGTTTTTAATTAAAACTCCTTCTTCTACCAATTGCTTAAGCGCTAACTCTATGGACTTTACGCCAACAGAAGGACATAATTCAACAATATCGCTCTTTTTTAGCTTACCCATTTTGCTATATACAACTCTCCGAACAATCTCCTTGGCCGGCAGCTTTTCGCTTACAAGTTCTACCCGCTCTTCAAAGTCCCGATACGCTGCCAGGATGATCCGAAGCATGTATTTAACAAACGGCGCCACATCCTCTTTATTCTCATACCAGCCCATCTGACATTCCTCTAATGCCAGATAATACGAATCTTTATTCTTTGCAATTTTACTCTCAATGGAAACATACTTACCAACAACATAGCCGCTTCTATAAAGCAATAATGCAGTAAGCAGGCGACTCATTCTTCCGTTGCCGTCGCTAAAAGGATGAATACACAAAAAATCATGAATAAATATTGGTATCAGAAGAAGTACATCCAGATCTTCATTCTCAATCATCCGATTATAATTATCACATATGGAATCAATTGCTGCAGGCGTTTCATACGGAGCCAATGGGGTAAAAAGGACATATTCTTTTCCCGTCTCATCCGTCGCAGCTATCACATTCTGCGAAATCTTAAACTGTCCACCAATGTTTTTCTCCGTATATTTATATAAATCACGATGAAGTTGTAAGATATAGTTGCTCCTGATCGGAATATATTCATAATTTTCATGAATCGTATTCAGGACATCCCGGTAACCAAGAATCTCTTCCTCGGCACGATTCTTTGGCGTCGTTTTCTCTTCACAAAGTTGTTTCAACCGGGTACTAGTCGTTCGTATTCCTTCAATCGCATTGGATGCCTCTGTGCTTTGGCGCTTCGCGACCTCTACGAGTTTTTCCAGTTCTTCCGGTTTTTGTTTCAAATAGACTTCTTGTCTGCCTTTGTATTCATGGATCTGCGCAACAAGGTTAATGATCTCACTATCCCATGTTTTCTTCACTAAAGTTGTATAATCAAATGATCTCATATAAATCTCCTATGTATCTATTATCTCCTAAATTATAATGTATTTTAGGAGATATATCAACTGTTAGGATATAACCACCTCTACTCTCTATTATAACAATTATTACACTATTTATAAAATCACCCAAGTCTTCGTCTGCCTTCACAGACTAATAAAAGAACCAGACATTACAGCTCATCAATCAAATTTATCTTATCTACATAAGTTCTTTTTCAAAACCCAGACATAATCTATTGATATACACCCTAAATGGAATAGAAAAAAGCAGGAACCCCTGCTTTTTTCTATTCTTCCCTATGTATTATGCTACAATGGATACTGATTTTGATTTAAGCTCATACTTATAAACATGATCCGATAAGACTTCCTCTGGCATTACCTGGGATCGATTTATCTCCCGAACCATTGATGCCAAATATTCCGGGTATTCCACGCATAATCCAATCGGTACAATAATTAACTCATGTATGCTCGATGGCAAAATATAATAATCTGTACCAAGCTTGCATCCGATCTTATAGAGCAGTTCTTCATCTAAAAGCGCGGACGCTCCATACATCCTACTCTTATTTGTAAGAACGCATAAATCCTTCGGAAGCCGATCCTCTGCGCCGCTCTCTTCTAAACACCGGTCCTCTTGTTCAAATAATCCGCCGATAAGCTCACACAGATTCATAAACACATAGTTCCCTTTTACATTCTTTTGTGATACCTCGTAAAGATCCTCTTCTGTTAAACCAGCAATTTTAGCTAAATCACTTGTTACCCTCGCACTCTGCATCACATCCCCGTCGCTCTCCATAATCCAACGGTATATAACTGTCAGATCCTGGACTTCTCTGTGCGGCATGTCTGCGCAGTCATTTTTTGATGTATTAATCAATACTGGTACAACTGAATCCCGTAACCGGGAAATATCAAGATGCTGCTCTATCTCTGATGCAGAATGAAATCCATCAATAAGCATGTCTGCCACTGCTCGCATTACAGAATCCATATCTTCTCGCATATACTGATCGTATAATGGTTCCGTGTAAATTGTTGGCGCCACTTTTCCTTTTTTAAAAATAAGCGCATCCTTCTGCAAATTTACTTTTTTTACCGGCTCAAAGGCAATCTCGGTTGTCTTATATTCATCCGGTAAGTAGTCAAAAATATTCTCCTTTAACGTTGCCACAAACTCCTCGTAGTTCATTTTAGTTACTTCTGTCATCATTCTTTATCCTCTCATTCATTTTTTCTTCTGTAATCTCATCATTTCTCACTGTAGAAAATGTTGTTAAGATCGCAAAATTCTTTAACCTGTTTCCAGTCATCCCCTGACAAAAACTCTATTGCAATTCGCCTCTTATCTGACGCCTTCACAGATTTTCCCTTTTCGAGAAATGCCGGTACTCTCATTGTTCCAGCTACCATAGGAATCATTTCAGTCTGCAGTTTATTTTTTGACTGATCCGCGCATAGCTGCATCTGCTGTGCATTAAGCTTTGCGGTCATTTCGGCTTCCATTGCAACATATTTTTCTTGGGCTGCCACTTCCGTCTCACGCCTTGCTTCTTCTATCGCCCTTTTCCTTTCTTCATCAAGTTTTGCCCGGTATACTGTCTCCATCCGCTCTCTTTCTGCTGCTATTCTCGTTTCCTCTGCAGCCTTTTTTGCTGTTTCCGATGCGATATGCTGCATTGCTGCCGCTACGTCAAGATTTTTTCTATACATTGTCATCGCAGCCTCTTTTACATCCGGATCACACGGCATAAGTGATATTGTGCTGCATCCGGCCGTATAGTTTTCAATCGCTGCTTGCATTTCTTTTTTGATCTTAGATAAAGATTCACTCACATTTTCCCACTTAGATTTGTAGATAATACCATAGAAAGTATCAGCATAATCACACAGCGGGGCGCTCAGTTCATCATACATGGCGCGGAGCTTAACCCGCTTTTCTGCCCGGCGTTCGTCTTCTATAGCACCCGCTTTACGATTCAGGTCGTCATACACTTCCTCTGCCGTTTCGATTGCCTCATTTGCTTCTGTCTCAAAATCCGCATATGGTTCTAACAGCTGAGCTTTAACATGAGTCTTTTCTTTGCTGATACGATCTTTAATTTTATTTACGGTTGCCCGATCAGAACGGATCATTGCCAACTGGTCATCTTTAGTACCTGCATAAACCGTATTTAAAATAGTATCTCTGGTAGCCAGCATTGCTTTCTTTACCATAGAAATGTTACTTTCCACTTTTCCATTTTTCACTTCAACAGAATATGCATTTAATGCATCTAATACTCCCATTTTTGTCTCGTGTACCATAGTTGCATCCATGATTATTTCCTCCGATTTTCGTTTTTTGGTGTTTTTTATGAGATCGTCCATTCGATTGAAGGACGTAATTTAGAATAAAGTTTAGAAAATTTCTATATAAAACCCATTAATGGGTAAAAAAATAGCTGCTAATATTAGCAGCTTGTTTAGAGAACAAAAAAATCCATAGAAAACTATGGATTCTTCTCTTGATTTATTATTTTTATTTTTTACAATACAATCATAACATAGGTATAATTAAATTTCAAGTATTAATTTTCAAGAATTGTTTGAGGATATGGTTCTATGTAATTTAGCTCATCCGAAACATAATAGATGATTTTCAAATCTGTAGCAAAATACCCTCTATCATTATCAAAAACGTATTTCAAAGCTTAAAAACACTAATTCTTCATTTCCAGTATGCCGCTTAAATCACCCATAGAACAAGTTGAGTGAATTTGATAATGTATTTTTACTTCATTATTAATCGGTTTAATTAAAATTCCATAACATAGCCACCTACATTCTCCGGGGCGTAAATTTTCTATATCAAACTCATAATACCCACATCCACTCGTCGATGCAATGAATTCTTTTAATTCTTGCTTATAATCTTCATCCGTCTTATCCGGTTGCGAGAATCCATATCCATTATAAATAGGAAGCTTTGGCATATATTGAAATTGATCATCTGGAATATCCTCAATATGTATGAAGCCATCCTCGGGAAGAGAAAAAAGTTCTGCTATAATACCTATATCATTCTTATCATCATCATCACGGCATAAATATCCCTGCAACCCTTGACATTCTTCACAAATAAGATTTTTGTTAGGTTCCACAATTTCACCAATTTCAATCTTTACAACTACCCGAATATTTGAATCCTGTTTTCCAGAAATATTCTGGATAGCAAGAGGGAAAAAATACATTCCTTGAAAAGTATTTACATAACTCGTTCTAATATCAAGTAGCATCAGATCGTATGAAAGCTTTAATAATTTATCATATTTTAATTTTTCGTCAGGTGTTCCAATAAGATTAAAATTATTAGCTCCCTGTATTATCTTTTTCAATCCATTCATGTCAAAAAAATCATTTGTGACATCCACGCCAAGCCAATGTTTAATTTGAGATTTAACTGTCTCCATATTATCCCACACTACAGGCATTTCAAGTGTTCTATAATAAGCATCCTTTGCTTGTGTGACATCTTGAAGTTGAATGGGAACTTTAATATCATATATTGGTTGCTCTTCAAGCTCATTACAAGGTGCAGTTTCCCCCTTTCCGGTTACTTTTATTGTCTCCGTCAGTTCCTGTATATCAATCATCAATGTGCTAGCTTCATCCAAAAGCCTTTTATTGTGTTGAACATATTGCTTCTGCTCACCAATCTCAATTGGCACTAGCGTACTGGTTACTTCTCGACTTTTAAAATCATATGCGCCTATAATATGCGCAACGGCTCCCGACTTTGCTCTGATCGGCAGCTTCCTAATATCTCTAATGTTAGTAAATATAATTTTCGCTATATCTCCCTTGACTTCCTTCTTACTCTTGCCCTCCAATGAAAAGTTCGTTATTCTATTGTGAGCAATATCAAAAGGATAACTATCTCCATAATCCGTATTACAAAGACAAATAATACGCTCCCATCCCATATTCTTTACAGCATAACCAAGTTCCAACAATACATTCGGATTCGGACTTTTCTTTTCCATTTTAGAGTTTCCAGTAAAACATAAACTTAAATCTGCAATAAAAAGATCGCAATTGTCTATTTTAGAAAACAAAGTTGCCACAATGTCTGGCGACCCTGTCACCCCTTTAGTCGCCTCATCCCTTTCTGCTTCAACAGTCTCTGACTCCTGCGCAAGTTCTATCGCTTCATCTATACATTCTCGTATAAAAGATCTTGTTCTATTCCCAGGCAAGTCCGACTGCCAGGAATAAAATATTTTAAATTTTTGCATATCACACTCACATCTTTCATTATTGTCCTACTAATTCTGGATGCACCAACTCTATTGATTTTGGCTCAAACAGCTTATCAAATAAAGCTCTATTACGCTGTTTTGCATCTTTTAACAGCTTATTATACGAAATGACTTCTACATATGCACCATATGTTGGATTAAATCCAAAATACCCCTCCTTATCTTGCATTACTGTTAATCCTCGGCTCTCAGCTGATTCCCTCATAGACTGTGTCAAATCACCAATTACATAACAATAAAATGAAACACGACTTACATCACCAAGCTCTCTACCATTAGCTTTCTTTATCTTTCCTGCCTTAATGTCCCGAACATATTTTAAAACTTGCAAAACCGGGTCATTATCCCCATCATCTCTCTGGGGGCGTTTTAGTTCCACTATTGTTATGGAATTGATGTTTTCTGGATCTGCCGTATATGATAATGCTGCATCAAAGATTGCCAAGTCCATTCGCTTGGTCACAGTACTTTCCAATGCAGGAATTGTATTTATCTTCTTGTCTGATGCCAAAAAATGATGATATTCTAATCTGTCATCTATCAACCACAAATTCATATCATCGAACCTTATTTCATCTGATGTAGTCTGCATAGGGCAAATAATTCTATGTATTCTAGATTCCATACTATATTTTCCATTACTATTTTGCTCCAATGCTTGCTCAAGAAGATCAATAACTGCTTTTCTTCGAGCTACATACTCCGCTAAACTTGCTCGACTCAGTTCTGTTATATTCTCACAATATTCATCAAATAGCCTCTGGAAGCTGGGATCAGATGTAGCATCATGCTTCACTTTTTCCTCAATATCATGTCTTTTTTTTGCAGTATCAAACTCCCACTGTTGTTGATATTTATATAATTCCAGATCCAATTTGTCCTCTCGCAACCCAGCAGGAATTTTATCGTACACTTCTGGATGACGATTTAAAAGCAGGCGATATTGTGGTCGTTTTGATTTTACTAACATATCAATCTGAGTTTTTTTCTCATCAGCGACCTTTGTTAATTCATCTCTCAAATAAATACGAATATATTCAACTGCAGCATCTATAATCTCTGATTCCTTAGCATCGCCAAACAATGGTCCATCAGTAAAGTCAAAATCTGATCGCTCTGTATTAACAGCCTCATCCAAATATTCACCTGCTAAATACCCCACATAATAATATGATTCCTCACCATTGGTCAATTTTTTCTTCATATCCGGAATATATGTTGAAAGCGCATACGACTTAACCTCACGACTATTCGCACACAAATGAAGTTCGTGCTTTTCTGCATCTTCTGCCAAAAGCATATGGTATAATGTATAATTCTTTCCCTTTAGTTCCATGTGATCCTGATGTAATGAATCTTTATATGTCTTTGCGTAATAATTATTAAGGTCAATATTTTCTCCACGGTTATCTTTCAGAATAATCGTGGGGCATTTTCCTGTAATGAAGTATGGAAGGCAATGTTCAATAAGTTTTTTTGCTAAACTTTCCAATGAATATGCCACAGAATCACGATATGGGGTTTTAAACCCTTTCAAGCTAACAATTGTCTGCTGTTGTGCTGTCTCTACATCAAGCCTCTCATCATTTTGCTCTGGGCTTACACCAGAAAGTGCGAAATCAAATGATCTAAGATGCCAATGACCATCCTCAAAATATGTACTATTGATAGAAACCATATCAAATGCTTTCAGCCATAAAAAACGCCCAATACCTTTGCATCCCTTCTTCACTTTTAACTGAGAATATGCTTCCAAAAAAGATGTGTAATTCTCCGTATTAAATCCATTTCCATTATCCGTTACCACAAATGCCTCAAAGTGAGCCAGTTCCTCACTCGTATTATCTTGCCCATCTGTTTTAAGCTGAACATAGTCTGAACGTAAAGCCTCGATAATAATTTTTTTCTGGGTCACATTACTATCTTCCAGTGATTGAATTGAATTAATAACCGTTTCAAAAAGTGGCCACAATGCCTTATTTGGCGATAACTTAATCTGTCTAACTTGACCAGCAACATTTACTATTATAGGCATCCTAGATTTAGTCCTTCCCTACCAAAAGCAAATTTGGCATATTACATACGTATTTTCTTTAATTATATCTCCCAATAATACATTTTTCAATGAACAATTAGACAGGTAAAATATCTTCTTTGATTATTATATTGTTGTATTCCGAATAATTATGTATCGTTTCTCATGCTATTTTTTGTGAGTTGGCTTGTCTTTTTGCAGTAAAAATAAGTTTTACATCTGAGCACTTTTCTTATACCAGTTTTAAGTTTACACAAAACTTTTGTGTCCTTCAATGCTTCTAAGTAGCAATTTACTTAATCTAACCATTCTTCCCCGCAACTCTCATATTGTTCTTCCTCATAATCTTCTAATTCGCTCTCATTGTCCCAGTCATCCTCTACATCTCCATTGAGTGGATCTAAAGTATTCACAAAACAATCTATTTTACGTATCTGCATATGTTTATACTCTAAGCTAAATGCTTGAGTATACTTTCCACTCTGAACCGGAATATACACCTCAGCCATTCCATTTCCTTCAAATTCTGAAGGAAACGCCACATCTTCTGAACAACAATGATAATATGCATCATCTTCCCCATTAAAATCGAATTCAAGCGATATAATAATACACTCATTTATTAAATCACTCTCATATTCTAATGAAGATATCTCAATATCCAACGTATCTAATATTGCTGAATCTGCCATATATTTATCTCGTATATCTTCACTAATTTGTTCGTTAAGCCATTCCTGTCCATCCTTTTGAAAATATTCCTCTAATTCAGATCTTATAAGATTATTATGATCTATCAAATATTCACAAATTTTATCAATATCCTCATCTACATATGGTTTACAAAATGAAAGGAAACCATATAATGTGGTTATATCAAGTGCATCATAGTAAAAATGATTACGAATTTCCTTTCTCAGTTCTGGATGTAATTGTTCTAAATTATCTCCAAACCAGTTATTGTTTTTCTTTTCATCATTTGTTATAAATAAATACTGTACTTTCTCCTTATCTTTTATGCACTTTACTATTTCATTCCAAATGATAATATCTCCGTTTGAATTACTTTTTTTCCCTCTATCGCCCCCCCCTGGTGGTAATTGTTGAGCAGTTCGTTCTTTTATATCCTTTGAAAGTTGTATCCTTTCTGCTTCAGAAAATGCAGGAAGTGTTTTCTCTGTAATCATCTGCAGAAAGGAATTTACCGTCTCATTTCTACTTATATCATCAACTTCTTCTTCTGCCTGTCTTTTAAACAGATTTAAGTCGGGAAAATATACCCCCGTTTGTCTAGTATATTGCACTTTTAACTTATCAAGCCCACTCGCATATACACCAAAAGCATACTTCTTTAATAATTCTATTTTTTTACTTACTCGGCTAATAACTTTATGTCTTTTTTGCTTTTCTGATGTCTCCTCCGCATAAATCGCTTCTAACTCATTGGTCAAAGAACAAATTATATTTCTAATACCCTCTTGATATTTTTTCTTATCAAAATATAGTTGCATTTCTTTTGCTACCTGTTGAGGTATCAATATTCGCTTTTCACAGAATAATAAAATATCCATAATCCTTTTTGCATACTCAAACTCACAACGCGAAATATAATCTAGTGCACATGTATCAATAATAAAATATCCCTTAGACCATATTTCACCAAATTTTTCCTCTTTCATGTCTTTTCATTCCCTTCTATAAATAATCCTAATGTCTTGATTACATTTTAGAATTCATTAATTATTTTTCATATTTCAAAAAATGAATACTTATTTTTATATATTACCATAAATGTATTTAAATTTTTTAAATAAACTTAAAATAGATTTTTGATTATCTTTTCATATCTTCTTAAATGTCCGCAAAGCCTTATTTTATCAGCTTTACGGGCATTTCTCTTTTCGGTTGATACTTCCAAACCGCCACGTTTTATCACTTTTTCTCACGGTCAATCGTGGTAAATATCGTGGTAAAACTTTAGGCTACCATGCTCCTTAATTCTGCCTTGACGTTCTCTATGGACGCATGGGCGTACAGGTTCAGCGTGATACTGATGTTTGCGTGTCCCATGATGTACTGTAAACTCTTAGGGTTCATATTCCTGTTGGCAAGTCTGGTACAGAACGTATGGCGCAGGATATGGGGCGTTATCTTTGGTAAGCTGTCCTCATGGCTCTTGTTATATTTCTTCCTCAGATTAGCGAAAGTAGAAGTATAATAGGCGTTTGTCATAGGACAGCCTTTCCCGTTCAGAAAGAGGAAACCGCTGTACCCACCTATCCCTATCGGCTCTGCCTTTGGCTTGACCGCCATGACACGCCTAAACGCCTGTTTCACTTCCTCGCTCATGGGGACATCGCGCACACCGCTTTTCGTCTTTGGCGTTTCGATATAGTAGCCTGTTTCCTTGCTGGATAATAGCTGGTGGTCTACATGGATAACGTCATTTTCAAAGTCTATATCCTGCCTTGTCAGTCCACACAGTTCTGAGATACGGAGTCCTGTTTTTAACAGTATCACGATTGCGTCATAATACTTGCTGTATGTCCTGTCTTTGCTGGCAAAGGACAAGAGCCTTTCTTCCTGTTCCTCGGTCAATGCCTGCCGTGGCGTCCTGTCGTCCTCTATGACTTCATTCAGCTTGAAATCAAAGGGGTTCTTCCTCACGAGGTCGTCCGCTATGGCAATGCGGAATGACGCATTTAACGAGCGTTTATAATTGCTTATGGTCTGATAAGCATAGCCCCTGTCTTTCATGCGTAACGCCCATTCCTTAGCGTCTGAAAGGCGTATGCTGTCAATGCTCCTAGCCCCCAGTATATCGCCCTCTAATGTCCGCATGAGCTTTTTCCTGCCCTGCCTTGTGCTTTCCTTTACGTTGGCTCTCTGGGCGTTCTGTTTAGCGTATAGCTGGCACAGCGTCATTTTTCCGCCTGTCGTGTCGATACCGTCCTGTAAATCCCTTTGTATCTCCGTTTCTAATTCCCTTAGGGATTTCCCGTCCCTCTTTCCTTTAGGTACGGGGTCTGTCGGTACAAGTTTCCATGAATAGGCATACCTTGTCTTTCCAGCCTTGTCCACATATTTGTATAAGTATCTCCCGTCTGCTCTCTGGCTCTCTCCTGTCTTTAAGAGGCGACCTTTGCTGTCCCGTCTTTTTTCCGACATTTCTTATCTGCTCCTTTCGTAAGAAAGAGCCTTGATATGACTTACTGAAATAATATCACATACAAGGCTCTTTTGCATTAGATTACGTCTGTTTTATCCATAAATTTCTCAAACTGTTTTTTCTTAATCAAGATACGGTTGCCGTTCATCACATACCAGTCCCCGTGTCGGTTTTCTTCCACCAGTCGGCGGAGCTTGTTCTGCCCGATTGTGAAGTATCTTGACGCTTCCTCAATGGTAAGGGTGTATTTTTCCCATACGGGAATATCAATCTTTTCGTTCATCATGCCACCCCCCTACCTGTTCTTTGTGTCATACTGGACATAGGGTATCAGTTCTGTCCTGTCTATCCGCTGTAAATGGGCGGTCAGCTTGCTGGAAAGGGAAGTGCTGTACCTTGCCCTGTCTACCATATCCCCGACACGTTCCAGTCCACCTAGAGCGTCATGGGATTCGAGGAAGTAAAAGCCTTTGACAGCGGATATGACACCACCCTCTGTAAGCCACTGTTGCGTTTCTTCAAGGGAATTATGCGGTGTGGGTACATGGAGTTTTAAGAGTTCCACAGCCCCTAAAAAGCGTTGCCAGAAACGGCACGTTTTCCACCTGCTTTTGTTGCTCTCGTTCCTGTTTGCCACGACAAAACGCAGGTTGTCCGCCAGCAGTCCGAAAGCCAGTTCCCCAATCTCCAGCGGTCTTTCCTGAAATGCCATAGCAAAGGCATGAGCCTTTTCATCACGCAGTTGCATTTCCGTCCGTTTCCAACTCCCGACTTCATCAAGCGTCCTGTTGTATTTGCCGCACACTTCTTTGTCTTTGTCATAAAAGCGGTAGGAAAGCCCTGATTTTCCAGCCCCGATATAGACGGTCTTTGCGGTGTTAAAATCGTCAAACTTGCTCTCGTCAAAGTGATAGTCCTCACTGTTGGAAACAAATTCCTCTTTTTCGCATTTCTTCTTTATCTGCTCTATGGTAAAGAACGGCGTTTCGTTCCTGTCGTCAATGGCAACGTCCAGCCTTGTGAAATGATAGTTGCCCGTCCCATATCTTCTTTCACAGCGTTCAAACATATCCCCAAAGGTCAAGCCGTTTTCATCAAGGATACGGAAAATATCATCACACCCCCTGCCTGTCATCACGAGATAACAGCCAAGCCCTTGTGGGTTGTCCTCTGTCTTTTTTGCGTTCCCCGATACATAAATGTCCCCGATTTCCCAACGCGCCTGATACGTCTTGAATTTGACCGTTGCAGGATAGACATTAAAAATATCGGTCGGCAAGCATAAGATATGCCGTATCACATCTTCTGCCGTTGCCGTATCAAAGACAATGCTGATGTAATCAATCTTGACGGATAAATTTTCGTGTGTTGCGATAGTGCATTACTCCTTTCGTACTCCCCGTTTTTTTGCGGGGTAAAAATCGTGTTTTGTCCTTTATTTATCACAGTTTCTAGGTACTATGACATGTATGCGCAGGGCGGTGTTACATATACGCCCTGTACGGAACGCCTGCGGCGTTCCCTTTTCTTCCTGCACCAGCCCCGTTCTTAACGCTCACGAGCCTTTGGGAGGCTCGTGGCTAAACGGGGCAGGCACAGGAAGAAACACAGTTTTCGGTCGGATAGTCCATGCCTATTCATGCTATCAAAGCGAAAACAACTCTTTTCTATGCTTACTCAAGCGTGTGATTAACCTCATTGTGCTTAATCACTATATCTGCTATGATAATAACGCCTTTAGAATTACTTGTCAAGAACTTTTTCTTGACTTTTTCGTCTATAATAAGTATGATAGGCTTATAAAGGAACGAAAAAGCCGGGAAAGGAGAAGATATAAGAAGTTATGGAGCATGATACAAAGAAAATAAATTTTTTAGGGGAGAACATACAGACCATAAGAAAACACAGGAAAATGAAACAGCAGGAGCTTGCGGACGCCATCGGTATCAATATGCAGAGCCTTTCCAAGATTGAACGAGGGGTAAACTATCCGACCTTTGACACGCTGGAAAAGATAATGGACGTACTGGGAGTAACGCCCAATGAATTGTTGTCGGGGGAATGGAAGTTTGTCCAACAGGCGGAAAAGGAGGTATGCCAGTTTTTAAGGACGGAAGAACGCCTAAACGCAGAGTTGAAACATGGACACTATGATAACTTCTTTGACAGCGAGGAAGAATGGCTGGAATATGAGCTGGAACAGTTGCGGAAATATATCACAGACTATATCAGCGGAACAGACATACAAGCGTCCGACCTTTACCCTATCAAGGAATTTATCCAGCACTTGAAATTTCAGAAAGTATTAAACCGCTATGATGATTTATACAGCATGGATATGTTCGGGGAAAGCACAGAGGGACATAAGTACGGTACGCCTTATCAGGTTGTAAAGAAGATAAACCCAAACTCAAAAGAGGATATGGAGCTGTTACGGGAAGTATTAAAAATCAGTGATTTTGACAACGGGGACGAGTAGCCTTTTTCCTCTTGCGTGAAAGATACAGCAAACAAAAAGCCCAGATCAAGAGTGCAAGCACCACTTCTAAAGAAGTGGCAGGCTCTTGACAGGGCTTTTTCTTTTCTGTTTATGGCAGACAAGAGAAAAAAGGATAGCTATATTGTATAGTTTCTCTAATAATTTTAGAGCAATGAATTTATCACAGGTACTTCGTCTTTTCATTGTAAAAGTACAATCGTGGAAAGCACTAATATTGGTACTTTGATTTTGTGCATTATGCACAAAATATGATAGCAACAAAGAGGTCATATATAAAATAGAAACAAAAATAACTTGACATTTAATGAAATATATGTTATGTTGAGGTTAGCAAAAACAGTACGTGACATAAAACTATCAAAAAGTAAAAAAGCCTAAATTTTTTATTTAAATTCCACTGCTCGCTTATGTGGTAGAATTTACTCCCG